>ERZ773104.796-NODE-796-length-47585-cov-6.366716_pt1 | contig 47585 bp, 36 predicted proteins | sample MGYA00511920_ERZ773104 | MGnify/ENA primary metagenome ERZ773104 (study PRJEB29015, sample SAMEA2737857) | human gut metagenome | biome: human gut; feature: human-associated habitat; material: faeces | place: China | collected 2012 ... | reverse complement strand
TCCGTCCCGTCTATGCCTACCGCGACAGCCGCACGGAGGCGGCCATTCCCAAGGTTCACGAAATTCTGCCGTTTGCGGAGCTGTACGCCAAAACCGGCTGCCAGTTCCAGCCGTTCAACAGCATCTACCAGCTCTATGCCGGTCAGCTGGCGGGGCGGCTGGAGGGCGTGACGGATTTTCTGATGATCCCGGAGTATCTCCTCTGGAAGCTCTGCGGTGTGAAGTCCAAGGAGTACACCAACGCCACTACCACCGGCATGGTAAACGCAGAAACGGGCAAATTTGACCCGGAGATTATTTCAGCGCTCGGCCTGCCGCCCATCTTCCCCAAACTCCAAAAGCCGGGGACGGTGCTGGGCGAGTATGAGGGGATAAAGTGCGTCCTCTGCGCCACCCACGACACAGCCTCAGCGGTGGAGGGTATCCCTATGGACGGGAGCCAGCCCTACATTTCCTCCGGTACATGGTCGCTCTTGGGCGTCAAAACGCCGAAGCCCATTACAAATACTGCCAGCCGTGCCGCCAATTACTCCAACGAGGGCGGCGTGGGCTATAACCGCTATCAGAAGAACATCATGGGCATGTGGCTGGTCAACGAGCTGCAAAAGGAGCTTTGCAGCGGGCTGGGCTTTGCGGAGATCGTGAACGCCGCAAAGGAGAGCCGCTGCGATGCCCTCATCGACGCCAACGCGCCGGAATTTCTCGCTCCCAAGAGCATGAAGGCCGCCTTTGACACGGCGACGGGCGGAAAGCTCATCAGCATCGGCGACTATTTCCGCTGCGCCTATCGCAGCCTTGCAGAGAGCTATGCGAAAGCCCTTGCAGAGCTGGAGCGAAACACTGGAAAGCAATACGACAAGCTGTACATCGTGGGCGGCGGTGCGAAAAATGAGTTTCTCAACCATCTCACCGCCAAGGCCACCGGCAAGCGGGTCGTTGCCCTGCCCATTGAGGCGACGGCGCTGGGGAATCTGAAAATACAAATGGAGGCAGACCTATGAGCTATACGGAAGCAAAAGAAAAATACGCCGCCCTCGGTGTGGATACCGAAGCGGCGCTTACAAAGCTGAAAACCGTGCCGCTGTCTCTGCACTGCTGGCAGGGCGATGATGTGCGCGGTTTCGACACCGACCCCACCAAGCCCCTTACCGGCGGTATCCAGACCACCGGCAGCTATCCCGGCCGCGCGAGGACCCCGCAGGAGCTGATGGCGGATATCGAGGAGGTGCTGAAGCTGTGCCCCGGCACGAAGAAGCTGAATCTCCACGCCAGCTATGCTATTTTTGCCGAGGGCGAGTGGGTCGACCGCGATAAGCTGGAGCCGAAGCATTTTGCACCGTGGGTGGACTTCTGCAAAAAGTACGGCCTCGGCGCGGACTTCAACCCGACGTTCTTCTCCCACCCTAAGTGTGATCCGCTGACGCTCAGTTCCCCCAACGAGGAGACCCGCCGCTTTTGGGTGGAGCACGGCAGGGCCTGCGTGCGCATCTCGCAGTATCTGGCGGAGGAGTTGGGGCAGGTCTGTACCATGAACATCTGGACGGGCGACGGCTTCAAGGACATTCCCACTGACCGCCTCGGGCCGCGCATGCGTTATAAGGAATCCATCGACGAAATTCTCTCGGAGCCATTTGACTTTACCAAGGTCAAGCCCTGCGTGGAGAGCAAGGTTTTCGGCATCGGCGTGGAGAGCTATACCGTAGGCAGCGCGGAATTTGCCCTGAGCTACGCCGCCATGAACAGGGATAAGTGCATCCCCCTGATGGACAACGGCCACTATCACCCCACCGAGGTGGTCAGCGACAAAATCCCGGCACTGCTGACCTTCTTCCCGGAGATCGCCCTGCACATCACCCGCCCGGTGCGCTGGGACAGCGATCATGTGGTGCTGTTCGATGACGAAACGAAGGAGCTCTGCAAGGAGATCGTCCGCTGCGGCGGCTTGGACGGCCGGGTGTATCTGGCGCTGGATTACTTCGATGCCTCTGTCAACCGCATCGCCGCGTGGGTCACGGGCTTCCGCAATGTGCAGAAGGCCCTGCTGAACGCCCTGCTGACGCCGGATATGACGGCTGAACAGAACGCGGGTAATTTTACCGATCTGCTCGTTCGGCAGGAGGAACTGAAGACCATGCCCTTCGGAGAGATCTGGGCAGAGTATTGCCGCCGCTGCGGCGTGCCGGAGGACGGCGCGTGGCTGCCGCTGGTGTGGGCGTATGAAAAGAACGTTCTGGAGGCGAGAGCATGAAAAATATTCTGACAGCCCTGTGGATGGTGGAGATGATCCGCACCGTGACGAATATGTACGACCACGGCTGGGACGAGCGCAACGGCGGAAATGTGAGCCTGCTGCTGGAGGAATCGCAGGTCAACGATTATGTGGACGGCGCGGTTCTGCGGGAGATTCCCACGGGCTTTTCCTGCCCAGAGCTGGACGGCAAGTACTTCCTCGTCACCGGCACGGGCAAGTATTTCAAGAATGTCCAGTATGCGCCGGAGATCAATCTCGGCCTCGTGCGTCTGACGGACGGCGGCGAGACGGCGCAGCTTCTGTGGGGCTTTGCGGACGGCGGGAAATTCACGTCCGAATTTCCGGCACACATGATGAGCCACGCCGAGCGTTTGAAGGTGGATCCACAGAACCGTGTGGTCATGCACTGTCACCCGGCGAATCTGCTGGCCATGACCTATGTCCACATGCTCGATGAAAAGCAGTTCACCCGCACGCTCTGGCAGATGTGCACGGAGTGCATCGTGGTGTTCCCGGACGGCGTGAATGTGCTGCCGTGGATGCTCTGCGGCACGAACGAGATCGGTGAGGCCACCGCTGAGAAGATGCGCACCGCCCGGCTTGTTGTCTGGGCGCAGCATGGCATCTACGGCGCGGGAAAAGACCTCGACGAGACGTTCGGCCTCATCGAGACCGCCGAAAAGGCAGCGGAAATTTACATGAAGATCGCCCACCTGCCGCTGGTCAATACCATCACCGACGAGCAGATGCACCAGTTGGAGGCCCACTTTGGCGTGAAGGCAAGAGAGGGCTATCTGTCTTAATTTCAAATTCAAAGGGGTGTAACAGAGTAGGAAAATGCGCCGCCTAAAAGGAGAATCAATGCACTCCCCTCAAATTGAGAACTGCGCCCCCTCCGAACCGAAGTTTCACCCCTTTACACGGTTTCTGTCAAAATTAGAGTCATTTGCCATAAGTCCACCGTAATTTTGATAGAATTACAGTGGACTTTTTCTATGCCCAAAACCGGATGAAATCAAGGCTTTTGCCGTTTCAGGCACATAAACAGCAACCGCTGCGGAGCATTTCCACAGCGGTTTTTCTGCGTTTTAATGATTTTACGGTATTTTGTGCCGAAGTAATCGTTAAACGAATGGGTATTCGTTGAAAAATAGGGGTATTCGTTAAACCATACCCTTTTGCGGTGATTTGAAACTCCCGTATTGCTGTTATATTGCGTCAATTTCGGGCGCAAATTTTAAAGGTTTTTTCGTTACAGGATCTTGCGTATCTCCTGCACAAGGTCGGCAATCACAATGGGCTTGGACAGGAAACCGTTCATGCCGCTTTCCAGGGCGCTGCGGCGATCCTCATCAAAGGCGTTCGCCGTCATGGCAAGAATGGGGATACCTGCCAAGGCAGGGTTTTCCAGTTCGCGGATGCGGCGGGTGGCGGTGTAGCCGTCCATAATGGGCATCTGCACATCCATCAGTACCAAATCGTACTGCCCGGGCGCTGCGGTGCTGACCTTTTCCACGGCGATTTCGCCGTTTTCGGCGGTATCGACCTCAAAGCCATAGCCGTTCAGGATCTCAACGGCAATCTCGCGGTTCAGCTCGTTATCCTCGGCAAGCAGGATATGCTTGCCCTTGAAGTCGGTCGCTTTTTCGGGCAGCACGCACTGCTCCTCCTGCGCCTGTTTCTGCCCGACGGCGGTCATCAGCGTGTTACGCAAGTCCGACATAAACATCGGCTTGGCGCAGAACGCCGTGACACCGGCCGCCTTTGCCTCCACTTCAATGTCGGACCAGTCATAGGCGGTCAGGATAATAATGGGCGTATCATCGTGCAGGGCGCGAATTTTGCGGGTGAGTTCAATGCCGTTCATATCCGGCAGACGCCGGCCGATCAAATAGGCTTTGAAGGGATCGCCCATCTCAAGGGACTGTCTTGCTTGCAGCACAGCCTCCCTGCCGGAAAGCGTCCACTCGGCGCGCATACCCATCTTGACCAGCATCTTGGTCACGCCGTCGCAGGTGTTGAAATCATCATCCACCACCAGCGCCTTCAGACCTTCCAACCCGGCAATTTTTACCTCCTTGCAGGGTTCTGCCTGGGTGCGCAGCGGCACACGGACGATAAATTCCGATCCTTTTTCCGGCACAGACTGCACCTCAATGGTGCCGCCCATCATATCTACGATGTTTTTGGTAATGGCCATACCCAGCCCGGTACCCTGTATTCCGCTTACCGTGGAGGTGTGCTCACGCTCAAAGGGTTCAAAAATCTTTTTGGCAAATTCCGGGTTCATACCGATGCCGCTGTCCTTGACGCGGAACTCATACTGCCCGCAGCCGCCGACCTTGCCGGCAAGCTGGCGCACCCGCACCGACACGGTGCCGCCTGCAGGGGTGAACTTGATGGCATTGGACAAAAGGTTCATCAAGACCTGATTCAGCCGGGTCTTGTCGCAATAGACGTCCTCGTCGGTAACATCCATTGCGTCCATATACAATTCCAGCTGTTTTGCGTAAATCTGCCCGCTGACGATGGTTTTTATCTCGTGCAGCACATCGGACAGATTGACCTCGGTTTCGTCCAGCTGAATTTTTCCGCTTTCGATGCGGCTCATATCCAAGATGTCATTGATGAGCGAAAGCAGGTGGTTGCCGGCGGCAAGGATTTTGGCAAGGTAGTCCTTCACGCACTTCTTGTCGTCCAGGCGGCTGACCGCCAGCGTGGTAAAGCCGATGATGGCATTCATGGGGGTGCGGATATCGTGGGACATACTGGAAAGGAAGGTGCTCTTGGCACGGTTGGCGTTTTCGGCGGCGGCAACGGCATCCGAAAGTGCCTGGTTCACCTGCTTGTCGGCGGTGCGGTCAGACAAAACCAGAATGTACTTGGTTTGTTCCTCGACCTCACTGCCCATGGCAACCACATGGAACCAGCGCCGTTCTCCCGTTTGCTGATGGATAAATTCCGTATCCCATTCTCGCTGTTCACCGCCGGCAAGCCCTGCCAGATCGTTTTTGGCAGGTTCGGAGGTATCCTTCGGGATCAGCATGGCCAGCGTACCGATATTTTCGCACATACGCTCCTGCGTCAGACCCAGCAGCCGTTCCATGTTCGGGCTGATATAATCTGCTTTGTAGGTTTTTGCATCCAGCATCAGGAAAACATCGTCCACGTTCTCGGACAGCTTCCGAAACAGTTCTTCTCGGTACAAAATTTCGGTATTCTTGCGGCGCAGCTTGACATGACCTCTGTTAATAATCAGCAAAATGACCGCGAGCGCGAGACCGCTTGCAATGCCCGCTATAATTTGTACCGTCCTCAGCCAAAGCTGATTCATATTGGCATTGACGACATCCACGGGGACAAGCCCCACCAAGATCCATCTCTGGATGCCTGTGCTTTCGTACACCAGATAGTATCTTGTGCCGCCCAGCGTTATCTCACAGTTTCCGCCGGCACCTTTTTCAAAATCATTGGCAAGGTCTTGTATATGCGCCTGGGTAAGGTCGGAATACTCACGCAGTACCGCAAGCAGGTTATAGACGGATTCCTCGCCCTCTGCGATATTTTCAATCACGACCTGCCCGTTCGGATAGATGACATAGGTGCTGGCAGCTCCGCCGAAGGCCGAATCGTCCACGGTTTTCATCACAACGTCATTGTAGCGGCTGATGGCAATCGCATCGTAGGCAAAGCCGCGGTAGACACCCTTTGTTTCGGGGCAGATAAACACCAGCATCGGGTCTTGTCCGGGCAAGACCGCATTCATCACAACGTCGTTCCGATTGGCAAGCTTCTCGTCGAGGTTGCTCTGCAAACCAAGATAGCCCGTTTTCCCGCGGGGTGTCATGTAGTTGCCGTCGTAAGAAAGAAAGTAGAATTCGGCAAAGCCGAGCTCCTGCTTTGCGGATTCCAGATACGCTTGAATCCCGTCATCATCGGGGTTACTGTCCAGAAAGCCGTTCCACAGATGCAGATAGGAGATGTTTTTGTTGGCGATCTCGCTCAGCATGCTGTTGGATTTATGCAGAACTTCTTCTAAATGCGAGGTACTTTCTTCATAGACGATTCTGGACACAAACGAAAGGTACCGTACGCTAAGGCAGGCAAAACACGCTATCGTCAGCAAAACGGCTGCAGCGGTCAGACTTTTACGTGGCAAGCCCCATTCACTTTTGTTTTTACGCTTTTTTACATCCATACCGCTTACCCCAACGTAATATAGCTTTCCGGTGCGGCAAGCACCACGCTGCCGTCGGAAAGTGCCTTGCCCCAGAGGTTTTTGACCGTATCCGCCCCGCGCTCAAACGCGCGGGTTTCGTCCTGCAGCAGCGGCGTCATCTGATTTTCGGTCGCCAGGCAGGTCACGGTAACGGTATCATCGTCCTGCAGGGGCTGCCCGTTGCGGGTAACGCCGGTCAGCTTGTAGCTGCCGCCGTTCTCTTCTACCTGCACGGCAATGCCGCTGACCACCGGCAGAGAGCCGCGGTTGAACGGCGTAAAGCCGTCCTCACAGCCTTCCACAAAGGTGCGCAGGGTCTCTTTCAACTCGGCGCCCGTCATGGTGCGTTGGTACGACAAAAGCTCGTTGGGCATGATCATAGCCCGCGCCGTTGTTTGCGTATAGTCAGCCCGCAGCACACTGCCGGTAAAGCTGTTGGCGGCTGCCACCAGCACATCGGTGCCGTAAAGGCCACGCAGCGTGTTTGCCATAACCGAGAAGGATGCCTTGCCGCCGTTTTTGTGGAACACGTTGGAATAGGCGTTTTCGCTGCTCAGCACAATATCGTCTGTGTCGGGCGCTTCCTCTGCCAAAAGGCGGGCATTGAACATACGGTAGGCTTGCGCGGCATCATATTCGCCCGTGATCATCTTGGAAACCACATCCTGCGAGATGGCAAAGAAATCGTTGGAGGCGATGCGGATATACATATGGTTTTCTTCCACCACCGAGCGCACGTCCGTCATGGTGTCGGTCAGGTGGTAGCTGACGTTTTGGCTGTAGCTGAGCAGGTCCTGCCCTTCTGCGAGGATATGTTCCTGTGCATCCTCCGACAGCATAACGTGCAAAACCTGCATTGCCTTTTTGCGCCGTGGGTTGTCCTGCTCCAAATCGCGGTTCAACGCCACCTGGAAGTAGGGCGTGGTCATCAGCCACTTTTCACCGTTTGGGCTGAAGAACGGCAAAAAGGTTGCGTCGATGCCCTGCTCTTGGAACATCTTTACGCCGGCAGAGCTGCCAAAGTACATGGCAAGCTGCCCGTTGCCGAACATCTCGACCACGGCATTGTAACCCAGCTCCAGATCCGCCGCCGTAAGACCTGTGTCCTGAATGAACTGCTCCATACGCTCGAAGCCGCCCGGCCACACGGTATTATCCAGCCCGACACGGTTGTTGTTGGCGGGGTCGCTGTAGGCGGTGCGCCATTTGCGCCCGTCCGTGGTCATAAGCTCGGCGGCAGAAAGCCCCTGCAGCGTTTCCATGCAGGTGTAGTCGTACAGATAATCGGCGGTATAGCCGCGGATACCCACTTCCTCAAAGGCTTTACAAGCTGCGACAAAGCCGGCGTAATCATTGGGCAGTGGAATATCATACTGCGCAAAAAGGTCGCGGTTGACCACAAAGCCGTGGGCATCGGGGCATACGGGCAGCCAGTTTACGCTGCCATCCTCATTTTTGAAGCTGTTGAGATAGATATTGTAGATGGCACCTGCTTCGTTGGTGGTGGCAAGATTCATCAGGCTGTCCTTTAAGGGGGCAGCATCGTGCAGGGAGAAACGGCAGCAGGTAATAATGTCCGGCAAGCCGCCGTTTTGCTGCAAAAACTTATAAAAGTCCAAATCATTGTTGCCTACGATAAACTCAATGTTTACATCCGGCAGCTGTGCCTGCACATAGGGGGCGTACTTCTCGTACAGCGTGGCCGTCCACAGGTATACCTGAATGGTCTCGGCATCCTCCCGCTTCTGCAGCGATTCGGTGCTTCTTCCGGCGCAGCCGCTCAGCAGGGATACACCCAGCGCCATGGCAGCAAGCAGGGCAAAACCCCTGTACAGTCGTTTCTTCTTCATACGATCCTTCTCCTCCCGACCCGAGAGGGCCTACCCTTTGATGAAGCAAGTGTATAAGCAACAGAATAATCCTGGCACGGAAATCCAGGCGACACACTTAAATTTGTACGCAAAACAGTATTAGCCCCGTCAGACATGGGTTCAAATGTCTTCCTTTTCTATTTTACATCAATAACGCTGATTTTTCAATGCGTTTTGGAAAAAAGAGAAACGAAATTGAGAAGCGTCGCAGAGTTGAAATGTAAAGATAGGGTTATTTGCCAAAGAAAAGCAGCACAGAAATTATGCCCCATGCCAGACCTGGCATGGGGCAAATTATGTTGCGGTGTTATTTTGCGGAGAGATCCACCGCTCTGCGGAGTATGGAGTAGGGGGGCACAGGCTGGGGCAGCTGCATGAAAAATCCCATCTGCGGGGTTCGGGGCTCCTCCAGAGGGGCGCCCTCCGGATCGGTCATGGCCCCGGCGGGGAAGGGGAAGGGCTTACAGTCCGGGCCAACGCATTCCAGCGCATCGCCCTGAGAGAACTTGTTGCGCAGAGAGCACCGCGCCAGGCCGTTTTCGTCACAGGCTTCCACCATGGCAACGATCTGCCACTGGCGGATGTAGCGGGAGGTTTCCGTATACTGCCCGGGCTGACCGTAGTAGAAGCCCGTGGAATAGACCCGGTGGGAGATGTGGTCCACCTCATCCCGCCATACGGGGTCAGGCACTGTGCCTGCGGCCGCAGCGTCAATGCAGTGCCGGTAGGCACCGGTGACGATGGCGGCATAGTAGGCGGATTTTGCCCGGCCCTCCAGCTTGATGCAGTCCACTCCGGCGTCCATCAGCTCGCCCAGATGGTCGATCATGCACATATCCTTGGAGTTGAGAATGTAGGTGCCCTTTTCGTCCTCGTAGACGGGGAAGTATTCCCCGGGGCGCTTCTCCTCCATCAGGGCATATTGGTAGCGGCAGGGCTGGGCACAGGCTCCCCGGTTGGAGTCCCGGCCCGTCATGTAGTTGCTCAGCAGACAGCGGCCGGAGTAGCTGACGCACATGGCCCCGTGGCCGAAGGTCTCGATCTCCAGCCTGGGGTCAACCTTCTGGCGAATGCCCCGGATCTCCTCCAGGCTCAGCTCCCGGGCCAGGACCACCCGGCTTGCGCCCAGGTCAAACCAGCTCTGGGCGCAGGCGTAGTTGGCAATGGACTGTTGGGTGGATACATGGCGCTGGCAGTGGGGGGCGTACTTTCCGGCCAGGGTAAAGGCCCCCAGGTCGGCGATGATCAGCGCATCCACTCCGGCATCGTCCAGCTGTTCCAGATATTCGGGCAGCCGGGCGACCTCGTCATTTCGGGGCATGGTGTTCACGGTCACATGGACCTTGACCCCATGGCTGTGAGCAAAGGCCACGGCCTTTGGCAGCGCCTCCGGGGAGAAGTTTCCCGCGAAGGACCGCATGCCGAAGCTGGTTCCGGCCAGATATACCGCGTCCGCACCATACAGCACGGACATATTCAGTTGTTCCATGTCCCCGGCGGGGGACAGCAATTCAAGCTTTCTCATATTATCCTCGAATGGCCTCCCGGAATGCCTCGTGCTCTTCCAGCGTAGAGGAGAAGTGGTGGGTGCCTGCGGCGGGGTCTAGGATATAATAGTAGTAATTGGTGTTCTGGGGAGCCAGGGCAGCCTTGATGCTGTTCAGGCCGGGGTTTGTGATCGGTCCCGGGGTCAGGCCGGTGTGCAGATAGGTGTTGTAGGCGGTGTCGGTTTGCAGATCCTCCTGGGTCAGATCGGTTTTGCCGTCCAGGCCATAGATCACGGCAGCGTCGATGTTCAGATAGGCAGGGGTGGAGCCCCAGGCGAACAGACGGTTGTAGATGACGGAGGCAATGGTATAGCTCTCTTCGGCACTGGCGGATTCCTTCTCGATGAGAGAGGCCACGGTGATCACATCGGCCATGGAGAAGAGGTGGCTGGAGATATATTCTTCGCTTCTTCCGTCGGCAGTCATGAGCTGCACCAGATAGCCGTTCAGGCTGTCCAATTGGCCGCGAATGCTCTCGTCCACCCGGGAATCGAAGTTTCCAAGCATCTTGTTCAGCACATTTTCGGCGGTGTCGTTGGTATAGAACTCGTAGGTGTCGGGGAAGAGGTAGCCCTCCAGGCAGTATTTGTCGCCCCGGGTAATGCCCTCCAGGAACCAATAGTCGCCCAGTTCACCGGATGCTGCGTAATTCTCCAGGGCTTCCACAGTGCAAACCCGCTTCTCCTGCAGGAGCTGGAAGATCTGGCGGCAGCTGGAGCCCTCGGGGATCATGATGGTGACCACGCTGCGCTTGGAACTGGGGGACATCATGTTGACCAATGCGTGATAGTCATAGAGGGTATTCAGGTCCCAGATGCCGGGCTGAATCTCGCCCTCGTCCACTGCAAAGCTGGCATAGAGCTTGAAAAGGCCGGGGTAACGGATGAGCCCCGCATTTTTCAGCTTCTGGGCAATGGCATCAATGTCATCGGTGGAGGAGATGGTGATGGTGACCTTGGTGTCCTCCCGGCCAAAGGCCAGAACGTCTGCCGCGCAGACCCAGGCCATCCGGCCCAGGGTCACGCCGATGGCCACCGTAATGGCGATCCACACAACGGTGACCAGAATATTGGGAATGCCCAGAAAGCCCTCGCCGCCCCGGCGCTTGGGGCGGCCCTTGGGAGCGGGATGTTCCCGGACGGGGATATCATCCTCCTGCGGGGGCTCTGCGTTGAAAAGCTCCTGGAATTCCGCGTCGTCCTCGCTCAGGGGAGCATCGGAAGGCAGGGTGTCCTCGGCGTATTCGCCGGAAGCCTCCTCCTCGTAAGGGAGCGTGAACTCCGGATCAATGGGTTCTTCAAAATCGGCTGCGTCCGTATCTTCCGGGTTCTCGGAAAAGGGCAGCCCGTCGCCCTGTGTATCACCGGCATTCTCCGGGTCAAAAAACGTTTCCGGAGCGGCCGCATCCTGTGCCGGTTCAGAAGTTTCGGAGGGAATATCGGCACCTTGTTCCGGAAGGGCTGCTTCGCCGAAAATGTCTGCCTCCTGAGAAGGCGGGGCGTCGTCCTCCGGCGTCTGCCGGTTGAGAAAACGGCCCCGGTATGTGCCTGCGGGGCGGTTTTTGCCATCGTCCTTCGCCAGGAAACGGGGCTTGGGTCTCTCGTTGGGATTTTCTTGCATGGTGGTCTCCTTTAGGCTCGAATCACGATCTGGCTGGCAACGCGCCGGGCCTCCTGCTCGCCCTTCAGGGCTTCGATCAGGGCCAGTGCGAAGGGAATGGCGCAGCCTGCGCTGGTGCCGGTAATCAGACGGCCGTCACGGATGACGGCGGCATCTGCGGCCATGTGTGCATTGCCCATCTGATTCTCGCAGCCGGGATAGCAGGTGGCATTCCGGCCGTCGGTGATGCCCAGGTCTGCCAGGACGGTAGGGCCGGCGCAGATGGCGGCAACGAACCGGCCGTTGTCCCAGGCCCACTTCAGGGCATCCAGGGCGGCCTGACTGGCCCGGGCACTGGCAACGCCGCCCAAGCCGCCGGGCAGTACGATCATATCCAGGGCATCAAAATCGATTTCCTCCGGCAGAATGTCGGCTTCGATGCCAATATTGTGGCTGCCGTATACGGTCTTGCCGGTGATGCCCACGGTTTTTACTTCGATCCCTGCCCGCCGCAGAAGGTCCACAGGGGTAATGGCCTCAACTTCTTCAAAGCCGGTGCCCAATAATACATAAACCATATGATTTCCTCCTCGTATGGTGAAAGCTTGCCCAATTTTGGGTTTAGATTGCATAGAAGCTCCTATAATATACCACATTTTTGCGGGATTGTCCATATGTTTTGAAGTTAAGGTATCCTTAAGCCGTTTCCGGATAAACCGGCATTGCAAATTGCCGAAAAAAATGTATAATGGATAAAAATAAGAGAGGAAGAGGATCATGGGAATTGTAATCATGGGTGCCGTGTTCGTGGATATCAAGGGATATCCCGACGGCAATTATATTCCTGCCGGGCGCAACGCCGGGCGGGTGGAGCAGATTTACGGCGGCGTGTCCCGGAACGTGACGGAGGACATTGCCAACTGTGAGCTGCGGCCCACTTTCCTGAGCCTGGTGGACGATACCGGCACGGGCCTGGATGTGATCCGCAAGCTGCAAAACCACAAGGTGGACACCCGCTATATCCGCCAGGTCCCGGACGGCATGGGCACCTGGCTGGCCGTGTTTGACAACGAGGGCGATGTGGTGGCTTCCATCTCCAAGCGCCCCAACCTGATGCCCATTCTGGATATTCTGGAGAAAAACGGAGACGAAATTTTCTCCCAGGCAGACAGCATCGTCATCGAGGTGGATATGGAGAAGGCCATTGTCAAGAAGACCCTGGCCCTTGCCAAAAAGTATGGGAAACCTGTGTTCGGCGTGGTTGCCAATATGAGCATCGGCCTGGAGCGCCGGGACTTTCTGAAAGAGCTTTCCGCCTTCGTGTGCAACAGCCAGGAGGCGGGGCTGCTGTTCTGCACGGATTTCTCCGGGCTGATGCCGGAGGAGCTGGCAGATGTGATCTCCGAAAAGGTCATCCAGGCCAGAATCCCCAAGCTGGTAGTTACCGTGGGCTCCCAGGGGGCTGTTTATGCCGATATGGACGGGGACAAGGGCGTTTGCCCTGCCAGAGCCGTAGAGGTGAAGGACACCACCGGCGCCGGGGACTCCTTCTGCGCCGGTCTGGCCGTGGGCCTGACCTACGGAAAGAGCCTGCGGGAGGCCTGCGAGATCGGTACCCACCTGGCGGCTTCCGTCATTGTCACCACGGAGAATGTCTGCCCCCGGTTCCTGCCGAGAGAGCTGGGGCTGGATATCGACGTAGCCGATTGAGCCATGGACTACAAACGGGTTTTAACGGTTCAGGATCTGTCCTGTCTGGGCCAGTGCTCCGGCAGCGTGGCGCTGACGACCCTTTCCGCCTTTGGCTGCGAGACCTGCCTGCTGCCTACGGCGCTGCTGTCCACCCATACGGCCTTTGAAAAGCCCTGTGTGCGTCAACTGACAGACAGTATTGCCCCCATCGCCGACCATTGGCGGCGGGAGGGTATCCGGTTTGATGCAATTTTGACGGGCTACCTGGGGGCGACGGGAGATGTTGCTCCTGTCCTGGCATTGATAGATGACTTGCTCACCCCCGGCGGGCTCTGCGTTGTCGACCCGGCTATGGCAGACGGCGGAAAGTTTTATTCCGGCCTGGATGAAGCCTACGGGGCGGAGATGAAGAAGCTCTGCACCCGGGCGGATGTGCTGCTGCCCAATCGAACGGAGGCCGCTTTCCTGACCGGCCTGCCGGAGGATTCCTCGGCAGAGGAGCTGCTGGAAGCGCTTCCCCAGGAAAATGTCATTCTGACCGGCTGCGTTTCCACGCCGGAGGAAACCGGCTTCCTGGTCAAAGAGGGAAAGACCTTCCGGGAGTACCGGCAGCCCAGAGTTCCGGGACGGTATTTTGGTACAGGGGACCTGTTCGCCGCTGTGCTTACCGGAAAGCTTTTGCAGGGAGCAGTCCTTTGGGATGCGGCCTGCATGGCCGGTGAATTTACCTCGGAAGCGGTCAAATTGACATATGAAACGGACAAGCGGAGCTACGGCCTGAAATATGAGCCGCTGCTCCATCGATTGGGAGGTTTGTTATGAAGAAGGAAACGCGGCTGAAGACAAAACGCCTGCTCCTGGTCCCCATGACCCGGCAGGAGTTGGAGCAGACCATTGCCCGGGAGGAGAACCCGGAGCTGAAGCAGGCCTATGGGGAAATGCTGGCGGGAGTGGATGCCGATCCCGGGAACGCCCTCTGGAATACGCCTTGGGCCATGCGGCTGAAAAAGGAGGGGACCTGTATTGGGGACCTGGGCTTCAAGGGCGCGCCGAAAAAGGGAACTGTGGAGCTTGGCTATGGTGTTCTGAAGGAATATGAGGGCCGGGGCTACACCACGGAAGCAGTGGGAGCCATGATCGACTGGGCCTTTTCCCAGGACGGTGTCTACGCCATCGAGGCGGAGGCCGGAAATGCCGCCTCTGCCCATATTCTGGAAAAGCGGGGCTTTCAAAAAGACGGCGATGGGAAAGAAGGACTCCGTTACCGCAGAGAAAAGCCCAAGAGTGCCTGGATGACGGTGTACATGTGTCTGGGCCTCAGCATTGGCATGAGTCTCGGCAGTATTTCTGACAATATGACCATCGGCATGTGCATTGGCATGTGCCTGGGTATGAGCATTGGCATGCTGCTGGACGATCAGGAGAAAAAACGCCGGGCGAAGGTCACCGGCGAAACGGAGGAGAAAGCCTGATGGCTTGGTACGATTCGGCGGTGTTTTACCATATTTATCCCCTGGGCCTGACGGGAGCCCCGGAAAAGAACGACTATAGCGCGCCGGTGTCTCGCCTGCGCACCCTTTGGCCCTGGGTGGACCATATCCGGGACCTGGGCTGCAATGCCCTGTATATTGGCCCGCTGTTTCAGTCCGTGGGCCATGGCTATGAGACTACGGACTATTTTACCCTGGACAGCCGCCTGGGTACCAATGAAGACCTGAAAGCATTCGTGAAATTTTGCCATGAAAAGGGTGTTCGGGTGGTGCTGGACGGGGTTTTCAACCATGTGGGCCGGGACTTTTTCGCGTTCCGGGATCTGCTGCAAAACCGGGAGAATTCCCGCTATCGGGATTGGTTCTGCAATGTGCGCTTTGACCGGGACAACAGCTTCCATGACGGCTTTTCCTATGAAAACTGGGGCGGCTATGACCTGCTGGTGAAGCTGAACCAGGGCAATCCCGAAGTGCGGCAGCATCTTTTGGACGCCGTAGACTTCTGGATCGCGGAATTCGACATCGACGGCATTCGCCTGGATGCAGCGGATGTGCTGGACTTTGGCTTCATGGCGGCGCTGCGCAGCTTTGCGGACAGCCGGAAGGGGGACTTCTTTCTCCTGGGCGAGGTCATCCACGGGGACTATGGCCGCTGGCTTGCCCCGGGAATGCTCCACTGCGTCACCAACTACCGCCTGCACAAGGCACTGTACTCCGGCCACAACGACCACAATTATTTTGAAATCGCCCACACGGTCCGGGAAACCGGCCGCTGGAAGCTCTACAACTTTGTGGACAATCACGATGTGGCCCGCATTGCCTCCAAGCTCAGCGCAAAGGCCAATTTCCTGCCGGTCCATGTGCTGCTGTATACCCTGCCGGGGATTCCCTCAGTGTACTATGGCTCGGAATTCGGCATTGAAGGAAAAAAGGAACGCTGGTCGGACCGGAATCTGCGGCCGGAGCTGCACCTGGAGGATTTCCGGGGAAATGATCAGGCAAAGCTGATCGCGTCCCTGGGCCGCCTGCGCGGGGCTCTGCCGGAGCTTTCCTATGGCGGCTATGAGGAGCTGACGCTGACCAATGAAACCTTTGCCTTTGCCAGGAGTCTGGACGGGAAGCGGACCGTTGTCACTGTGAACAATGCCAATGCGCCGAAGGAAATGCCCATGGAGCCCGGTTTCCGGGGTGCGCTTCTGGGTCTGCGGGCGGAAAATGGGCAGGTGACCCTGCCGCCCCATTCCGGGGAAATCTGGGTGGAGGCGGGAAGAGAACTGACCGTTCCGGCCCCTGTAAAAATCACCTTCTGCCAGCCGGAACCGAAAGTCCCCCAGGAAGAGAAGCCTGCCATGGAGCCATGCGCAGCGCAGAAGCCCTATGAAGAAATGACAGTGGAGGAGCTCCAGGGGGCCATTCTTGCCAAGCTTGCCGCAAATGGCCCGCTGACGGATCGAATGCGCCGGGAGGTGGCGGAAAACGTCTACCGGGATTCTCTGCTGAACTGGGTCAAGAGTTTTCGATAAAAGAATATCTGCGGGGCCTGACCGCCCCGCAGACGAAAAAAGGAAAAATAAGGGATTGACATTTCCGTAAAACTATGTTAATATATCCGAGCTGTCAGGGAACAGCAAGTGAATATCCGGGTGTGGCGAAGTTTGGTATCGCGCTTGAATGGGGTTCAAGAGGCCGCTGGTTCGAATCCAGTCACTCGGACCAAACGCAGGAGTCAGTAGCTCCTGCGTTTTTCTGTTTCGTAAAAAGTTCCCGATTCGAACCCATTGGATGAAACAGTCCTGTGGACTGTTTCCAAATTCCGGCTAGCCGGAATTTGCACCTTATGTGCTTCCTGGGTAAGGGCTTGCATGGCCTTTGCGGGAAAGAAAATGCATGATCTTCGCAGAAGGAATGGACTTTTTCCCGAAAGAATGCTATAATCGTCTCATCAGACCACATCCGGCCCGGGCCGGGGATTTGGAGGAAGCCGATGAAAAAGATTGCAGTTCTGATTCCCTGCTATAATGAAAGTCAGACCATTGCCAAGGTTGTTGCCGATTATCGCGCGGCGCTGCCGGAGGCAGACATTTATGTTTACGATAACAACTCCAAGGACGGCACCGACGAGATCGCCCGGAGGGCGGGGGCCATCGTCCGCTACGAGCACCGCCAGGGCAAGGGCAACGTGATCCGGACCATGTTCCGGGACATTGAGGCGGACTGCTACCTGATGATCGACGGCGACGATACCTACCCGGCGGAGAATGCCCGGGAGATGGTGGACCAGGTGCTGGAGCAGGGCGTGGATATGGTCATTGGCGACCGGCTGTCCTCCACCTATTTCACGGAGAATAAGCGCCCCTTCCACAATGCAGGCAATGTGCTGGTACGTAAGCTCGTAAACGGTTTCTTCCGGGGCAATGTGACGGACATCATGACAGGCTACCGCGCCTTTAGCCGGACCTTCGTCAAGAGCTTCCCCATCCTGTCCAAGGGCTTTGAGATCGAGACGGAGATGACCATTCATGCGCTGGATAAGAATCTGTGCCTGTCCTCCGTCCCCGTGGGCTATCGGGACCGCCCCACCGGCAGCGAATCCAAGCTGAATACCTTCTCCGATGGCTTCAAGGTCCTTAAGACCATCGGCACGCTGGTAAAGGATTACAAGCCGATGCCCTTTTTCACCTGCATTGCGGCGATCCTGGCCCTGGTGTCCATGCTCCTGTTCATTCCGGTGCTGGCGGAGTACAATGCCACGGGGCTGGTGCCCAGAATCCCCACGCTGGTGGTTTCCGGCTTCTTTATGGTTGCGGCGCTGCTGGTGCTGGCTGTGGGCATGATTTTGGACAGCCAGAGAAAACGTGCCCGTCAGAATTTTGAGCTTCAGATGAACATTCTCGCCTCCATCCAGCACCTGCGGGACGAGAAATAAAAAAGGCTTTCTGTCAATCGTTGGGGTAGGGATAAAAGCAAAATAAAAAAGACTGCCATTGCCTCTGCGCGGCTTTCGCGGATGGGCAATGGCAGTTTGTTCTGTTCCGGGATTCCTGGGCGAATGCGGTCAGGAGTTATCTGCGCAGATTTCCAAAAACTCCCGGACGATGGCTCTGGGGGGCTTGCCGCTGCGCCAGATCAGCAGAATTCTGGTGTTCAGGGATTCCTCCAGGATGGGCCGGATGCACAGCCCCTTGCAGAGATTTTCCATGGATCTTGGGAAAATGGCGGTGGCAAGACCCTGCTCTGCCCACTGCATGGCATCCCGGGCGTCGTCGCAGACGCACAGCACCCTGGGCTCCAGCCCCTGGGCATGAAAGGCATCCAGAAGGAAGCGCTCATAGCGCCGGTAGAGGATGAGGGGGGTGCCGGTCAGCTCCTTCAGGGAAAGGCCCCCGCCGGAGACGCCGGGGCCGGAGACCGCGATCATTGGTTCCTCGCAGAAAAGCTGGTAGTCCAGATCGTCCAGCTGCAAGGGGGTGCGCACTACGGAAACATCAATGATCCCGTTCCGCAGCAGATCTGCCAGGGAGTAGGTGGAGCCGTCGTGGACCTCAAAGGTCACCTCCGGGTGCTTTTGCACGAAGGCGGAAATTTTGGGCAGAATGGGACCTACGGTGGTGGAGGTCATGCCCAGGCGCAGAACCTGACGCTTGCCGATCTGGCTGACCTCCAGCTTGGTGGAGTCCGCAAATTGCAGCAGCTCCTCAGAGCGCTGGTACAGGAGCTTTCCTGCCTCCGTCATGGTGACGCCCTGGCGGCTGCGCTCGAATAGGACCACATCCAGCTCCTCCTCCAGCAGCTTCAGCTGATAGCTCAGGGGCGGCTGGGACATATTGAGCTGCCGGGCTGCCTCGTTGATGCTGCCGGTCTGGGCGATCTTCCGAAAGTATTCCAGCTGACGTATTTCCATAGGATATCCCTCACTGATATATTTTTTGTATTACACAGGCATAGAAACAATATTATTCATATGAATCATACCGTGCTATAATGTGCTTGTCAATCAAGAAAATGCAATAGGAGCGACAAATATGAAAAAACTGGCAAGTTACCTGAAGCGGTACACCAAGGAGAGCATCCTGGCCCCGCTGTTCAAGCTGCTGGAAGTCGTGTTTGACCTGATGGTCCCATTGGTAGTTGCCCGCATGATCAATATCGGTGTGGCGGGCAATGACCGGGGCTATATGGTCCGGTGCTTCCTGATCCTGATCCTTATGGCCCTGCTGGGCCTTGCGGCCAGCATTACGGCCCAGTTCTTTGCGGCCAAGGCCAGTACCGGCTTTGCGGCAGACCTGCGGCAGGCGGTATTTGACCATATCCAGGGCTTCTCCTTTACGGAGCTGGATACCCTGGGGGCCGACACCATGATCACCCGGCTGACAGACGATATCAACCAGGTCCAGACCGGCGTCAACATGGGCCTGCGGCTGCTGCTGCGCAGCCCCTTTGTGGTCTTCGGCGCTATGATCATGGCCTTCACCATCGATGTATCCTGTGCATGGGTCTTTGCGGTGGTCATTCCCGTGCTGTTTGTGGCCGTCTTTGCCATTATGCTGAGCAGCATCCCGCTGTACCGGAAGGCTCAGTCCGCTCTGGACCGGGTGACCTGCCTGACCCGGGAGAACCTCACCGGCGTGCGGGTCATCCGCGCCTTCTGCCGGGAGGACCATTCCGTCAGGGAGTTTGACGAGAGCAGCCAGGCCCTTACCAAGCTCAATGAGTTCGTGGGCAAAATTTCCGCCCTGCTGAACCCTCTGACCTATGTGCTCATCAACCTTGCAGCCGTGGTCCTCATCGACCGGGCGGCCATCCGGGTGAACATCGGCTCCATCGCCCAGGGCGATGTGGTGGCGCTGAACAACTATATGCTCCAGATCACCGTGGAGCTCATCAAGCTGGCCTCTCTGATCATCACCCTGACCAAATCCATGGCCTGCGCGGGCCGTGTGGCCGGTGTTCTGGAGCAGCCTACCTCCATGACCTATCCCGAGAAGGATGCCCAGCCCCGGGAAAATGGCGACGAGGCGGTACGCTTTGACCGCGTGAACTTCACCTACCGCAATGCCGGTGCCCCCAGCCTGACGGACATCAGCTTTTGCGCCGGGAAGGGCCAGACCGTCGGCATCATCGGCGGCACCGGCAGCGGCAAGTCTACCCTCATCAGCCTGATCCCCCGGTTCTATGATGCAGCCTCCGGTACGGTTTGCCTGGATGGCTGCGATGTGAAGGAATACACCCAGCAGGCCCTGTGCCGGAAGGTCGCCGTGGTGCAGCAGCGCTCTGTGCTGTTCCAGGGTACCATTCGGGACAATCTGCGCTGGGGCAATGAGAATGCCTCGGATGAGGAGCTGTGGCAGGCCCTTGAGGTTGCCCAGGCCCGGGAAATTGTAGAGGGCAAAGAGGGGCAGCTGGACTTCCGGCTGGAGCAGGGGGGACGGAATCTCTCCGGCGGCCAGAAGCAGCGGCTTTCCATTGCCCGGGCGCTTGTGAAGAAGCCGGAGATCCTGATTCTGGACGACAGCTCCAGCGCTCTGGACTTTGCCACGGATGCCGCCCTGCGCAGCGCCATTCATGGCCTTGGCGGCGGCGTCACCACCTTCCTGGTATCCCAGCGCATTGCCTGTATCCGGCAGGCGGACCAGATCCTTGTGCTGGACAACGGCAGCCTTGCGGGCGTCGGCACCCATGAGGAGCTGCTGGAAAGCTGCGGCCTCTACCAGGAGATCTTTGATTCCCAGTTCCCGGGGGAACGGGAGAAGAAGGAGGGGAATATGTGATGAAAAGAAAGACCAATCCGGAGAACGGAAAGACCCTGAAAAAGCTCTGGGATCACATTGCCAAGTTCCGGGTACTGCTGATATTGAGCGTGCTCATGGCCGGTGTCACCGTGGTTTTGCAGCTGTATGTCCCCATCCTGTTCGGCGACGCCATCGACAACATCGTGGCGGCCGGAAAAGTGGATTTCGCCATGGTTGGCTTCTATCTGAAGCGTGTCGTCATTCTGGCGGTGCTCTCCGGAGTGACCGGCTGGGTCATGAGCGTCATCAACAACCGCATGACCTACCGTGTGGTCCAGGATATCCGCGCCCAGTCCATCCGGCATATCCAGCATTTGCCGCTGTCCTATTTGGATAAGCACAGCTCCGGCGACATCGTCAGCCGGATCATCGCCGATGCGGACATCCTGTCCGATGGCCTGCTGCTGGGCTTTTCCCAGCTCTTTTCCGGCATTGTCACCATTGTGGTGACGCTGGTATTCATGTTTTCCAAGAACTTCTGGATTACGCTGCTGGTCATCTGCCTGACCCCTGTCAGCTTCTGGGTGGCGAAGTTCATTTCCTCCCGCTCCTACGGAATGTTCCGCAAGCAGAGCGAGGCCAGAGGCAAGCAGACGGCATTGATCGACGAGATCGTCGGCAATCAGAAGGTGGTCCGTGCCTATGGCTATGAGGAGCGGGCCTCCAGGCGCTTTGCCGAAATCAACGGGGAGCTTCGTGACTACAGTGCCCAGGCGGTTTTCTACAGCAGCCTGACCAATCCCTGCACCCGGTTTGTCAACAGCCTGATCTATGCAGGCGTGGCCCTGCTGGGGGCGATCCTGATTCCCGTGGGCAGCCTGACCGTAGGCGGCCTGACGGTGCTGCTGTCCTATGCCAACCAGTATATGAAGCCCTTCAATGACATCAGCTCCGTGGTCACGGAGATGCAGAACGCCCTGGCCTGCGCAGCAAGGCTCTTCGCCCTGCTGGAGGAGCCGGAGGAAAGCGAGGATGCTGCCGGTACCCTGGAAGCGCCCAGGGGCAATGTGGGAATTGAGGATGTTTCCTTCAGCTATGACCCCAACCGGAAGCTGATTGAGCACTTCAACCTGGATGTAAAGCCCGGAATGCGGATTGCCATCGTCGGCCCCACGGGCTGCGGCAAGACCACCTTTATCAATCTGCTTATGCGCTTCTACGACACAGACAAGGGCGAGATCACCGTGGACGGCAAGGAGATCAAAACCCTTTCCCGCCATGCTCTGCGGTCCGGCTACGGCATGGTCTTGCAGGACACCTGGATCAAGCAGGGCACCGTCCGGGAGAACATCGCCTTCGGCAAGCCAGAAGCAACGGATGAGGAGATCATCCGGGCCGCCAAGGAGGCCCACAGCTGGGAGTTCATCCGCCGTCTGCCCCAGGGCCTGGATACCGTCCTCTATGAGGACAGCATCAGCCAGGGCCAGAAGCAGCTGCTGTGCATCACCCGAGTTATGCTGACCCTGCCGCCCATGCTGATTTTGGATGAGGCCACTTCCAGCATCGATACCCGCACGGAGATGCTGATTCAGCAGGCCTTCGACAAGCTCATGGAGGGCCGCACCAGCTTCGTGGTGGCCCACCGCCTGTCCACCATCCGCAATGCCTCTCTGATTCTCGTTATGCGCGACGGCAAGATCATTGAGCAGGGAACCCATGAGGAGCTCCTGGCCAAGGGCGGGTTCTACAATACCCTCTATAACAGTCAGTTCCAAAGAGTGTAACACAATTCCAAACCAGAAGCGCAGCGTTTCCTGATGGCCTGAAAGGGCAGGGGAGCCGCTGCGCTTTTTGCATTCTCGGAGGAAATGCGGCAGGAAGAAGGAAAACTGCCGCTTGAATAAATGCAACTTTTGATGAAAGAAACTGCACAGTGTATTTGAGCGAAAATCAAATGTCCTCGAAAAAGTAGTCAATCAGTCGTTATATGTTTGAGATTCTCTACAGATATCTGTGGAATTCTACAAAAAGAAAAGAAAGCATTGACTTTCGAAATTGAAGTGCTATACTGATTTCATTCATTTTCTTTAACACGATAAAGTAATAATGTGTTAAAAGCAATGGGAGGTTTCAACTATGGATGCAAAGAAAATCATGCAGGCGGCGCTGGCGATCCAGCCGGAAATTCAGGCAAATCGCAGAGAGCTGCACCGTCACCCGGAGCTGGGTATGGATTTGGTCTATACCAAGGCCTTTGTCAAAACAAAGCTTGAGGAAATGGGCTATGTGCCCCAGGAATGCGGCAAGAGCGGCCTGGTGGTTCTAGCCGGTGGAAAGAAGCCCGGCAAGTGCTTCCTGATTCGGGGCGATATGGATGCCCTGCCTGTAGAGGAGCAGGCAAATGTGGAATTCCGTTCCCAGAATCCCGGCAAGATGCATGCCTGCGGCCATGACACCCATACCGCTATGATGCTGGGCGCAGCAAAGCTGCTCAAGGGCATGGAGGACGAAATTGAGGGCACGGTCAAGCTCATGTTCCAGCCCGGCGAGGAAACATTGGAGGGAGCACAGGATATGCTGGCGGCAGGGGTTCTGGAGAATCCGAAGGTGGACGCCGGACTGATGATCCATTCCATGACCGGCATGCCCTTCCCCAAGGGCATGGTTGCCATTCTGGATGGAGGCAGGGGAATGGCCTCCTGTGACCAATACAAGATCACCGTCAAGGGCAAGGGCGGCCACGGCGCCATGCCCCATCTGACCATTGACCCAATCACCGCTGCAGCCCATATTCAAGTGGGGCTTGCAGAGCTCCACAGCAGGGAATTGGAGCCCGGAACCTTCGGCGTTGTCACCACGGGCATGTTCCATGCAGGCGGCGCACCCAATGTTATTGCAGACAATGCGGTGATGGAGGGCACCATCCGTACCGGAGACATCAAGGTCGAGAAGATGCTGATGGATCGGCTGACGGAAATCGCCAAGACCATTGCCAAGGCCTACCGATGCGAGGCGGATGTGGAATTTGTCAAGCATTGCCCGCCCATGATCTCCGATCTGGAGGTGGGGGCAGCTACTACCAAGTATATGAGGGAGCTCCTGGGGGACGGTGCTGTGCCTATGTCCGTGATTGCTCCCGGCAATAAGGTCAGCGGCGGCAGTGAGGACTTCGCTTTTATCAGCAATGAGATTCCCGCCTGCGCTTTGATGCTGGCTACCGTGGGGGACGACAAGGAGAACTATGCATACCCCCAGCACCATCCTAAGGCCAACTTCAATGATGAGGTTCTCTATGAGGGAACGGCTTCCTATGTCTATGTGGCCACCCGCTGGCTGGAAGAGCACAAGTAAAGGATTTTAAGAACAGAAAGAGAGGAAATCACTATGGTAAAGGGATCTGTTGTTGCGAACAGCCCGCTGTTGTATGCCCTGATCGTTGTGGGCCTGGGCATTATCATCGCATATGCAATTATGAGCGTTAAGAAAGCCTCCGCAAGATGTGCCGAGCTTGGCATTGGAAGCGATGTCATCAAGAACGTTGTGAAGTCCACCGTCGTGTCCTCCATTGTCCCCAGCCTTGCCATTCTGCTGGGATTTATCACCCTGACGGTTTCTCTGGGGGCGGCGCTGCCCTGGTGGCGGCTGTCTGTTATCGGCTCTCTGTCCTATGAAGCGATGGCCGCTTCCTATGCTGCCAACGGCCTGGGTGTGCAGCTGTCCGATGTGTTGACCTCCGATGCAACGGTCTTCGGTGCGATTATGATTGTTATGTCCATCGGTATTTGCAGCGGCCCAATCATGGTGACCCTGCTTGCAAAGAGGTACTCCACCGGAATCATGCAGGCCAAGACCGGCAAGAGCGAGTTTGGTCAGATCATGGCAGGGTGCTTCATGCTGGCAATGTTCTGCGTATATATCCCCATTATGGTATTCACGGACCTGCCCACAACCATGACCCTGGTGGTCAGCCTGATCGTGACCGTGATTTGCGGTACCATTGCCAAGAAGCACCCTGTGCTCAATGACTTCACCATGGCAATCGCAATGATCGTAGCAATGGCATCCAGCGTTCTCTGGGTGCAGGTATTTGCGTAAGGGAGGAAAAGAAAATGGCGAAACAAAAAACACCTGTAACACTTGATCCGTTTACCCAGTGGGCCCATAAATCCGGCCGTATCTTCATGATCGTTTTCACTGTGTACATGGTTGTAATGCCCTTTATTGTTTGCACCGTCTATGACTGCATGCCCAACTTTAAGATGTGCCTGCCGGGTCTGATTTCCATCCTGGTCATTATGACTCCCATGAGTGTTGCAGAGATCGGCAGCTATACCCCCATCTTGGGTTCCTCCAGCTATCTGACCTTTGCCTCCGGCAATCTGATGAACCTGAAAATGCCCTGCATTATCAATGCCCAAAAGATCGCCAAGGTGGAGCAGAGCACGGTAGAGGGCGATGCCATTGCCTTGATTGCCACCGCTGTTTCCTCCAGCGTGACCATTGTCATCCTGGCGCTGGGTATGCTGCTGCTGTCCTTCATTCAGCCAATTCTGGAGAACGAGACCTTCGAAACAGCCAGCAACTATCTTCTGCCTGCGCTGTTCGGCTGCATGAGCCTTGGCCTGCTGGGCAAGGGCAGCGGCAAGACCAAGGTCAAGAATAAGCTGCTCCCTGCCATTATTCCTGTGATCCTTGTATCCGTGCTGACCATCATGGGCATTGCCACCACCGGCATTGCCGGAATCCTGATGATTGTGATGATCCCCATCCTGATTCTGATTTCCTGGATCATGTGGAAAGCCGGAATCGTCAAGGTTGTTCCTAACGATTGAGCGAAAAAGCTGCCCCAAAGCGTTTGAGAAGCGCTTTGGGGCAGTTTTTAAATGTGCGTTTATTCCTCCCGAATGCTCTCCACAATGCTGCCTTCAAGCATTTTTTTGACCTGCCTTCGGATCACCAGATAGCATAGCCCGGTGAGCAGGAGGGCGGTAAAGATGCCCGTGGTGGCGTTGAGCCGGATTTCCCGCCAATTGTATTGCAGATAGCCCCAGGCGCTGAAAAGGTGCAGCCCGACCACCAGCAGCCAGGCGAGCCCGGCGGTTTCCGGGATCTGCCGGAAAAAGAGCTGGGTCAGGCTCCTTTCGTCGCAGCCCACGGCCCGCAATGTTCCAAGGGTGCGCGTTTCTGCGCGTATCTGGCGAAGGATGCTGCCGCAGAGCAGGAGCACCGTTAAAAGCAGCATTGCAATGCTCAGGCCGCAGAAGAAGACGATGCGGCGCATGCCGCTGCCGGTCCGGCTGGTCTGGCTTTCCCGGTCATCCAGGACAGTAATGTCATCCTCCCGGGCGGCAATGCGCTCCAGGGCGGCCCGGAGTGCGTCATACTGTGTTTGGGTGATATCCTCCCGGTTATTGATGCGAATATATTGGGTGTTGTCGCAAATAAGACCCATATTTTTCAGCCCCTGAGGCGTTGTGATCACCTGGCAGCGGGAGCCGGTGAAGCGCTCCGCATTCACCACTGCGCCGATTTTCGGCTCCGCACGCAAACCTCTCGCCGCATCAAAAGGCAGCGCCTGGGCTGAGGTTGTCAGATCGATGTTCTGCGATTGCAGCTGCGTCAGGCACAGCTGCACAAGAGGCAAAACTTCCCCCACCCCAAACTGGTCGTTCTCCACAGGGGCATAGCCTTCCTTCGGCGTGTAGGAGATGCTTCCAATGCCGTCTTCCCGGTATTTCGCATAGAATTCCGGGACATTTACAATGACTTCCTCTCCGGCATCGATTTTGGCAAGGTCGATTTTTCCGCCGGTGGTGCTTTTCTCCAGCCCGGATAAATCGGAGAGCACCAGAAGCGTCAGCTCCATGGTTGATTTCTCCGTTCCCAGAGCCGCTTTCAGCGCCTCATGCCAGGCGTAGGCCCGGGGGTGCTTCTCGGCTGCATCCCGGTATAGCTGGGTGTTATCAAAAGCGGCTTTTTCAAAATAACTGCCCACGTGGTCGGTAAGGCCGATCACATCGGCATACCAGCAGCCCTTTGCGTCAACAACACCCGGAAGAGCCTGAATTTCCTCCAAAACCTCCGTTTCGATATGGTAGGCCCGTTCCGCAGTGAACAGGGGACAGCCGGTATTGAAATTTTCCCGTTCCAGAGCAAAGCTTTGTGTGTCCGTATAGGATGCCTTGGTGGAATGGAGGACCTGCACCTGATAGAAAATCTCCGAAACGCTGCCATAGACGGCCAGATTCAGTATGACGGTCATCAGCAGGCAGCCCAGCTGCCGCAGGGGGTGGAAGCGAAACCGCCGGGCAGTCCACAAGGAAGCAAGACGGAAGCGTTTCCTGGAGCGAATTTTGGGAAACCCCAGCACCGGTCCCTGGAATGCCGCCGCCTGGGTGCGGGAAAACAGCGCAGGCAGCCGGGCAGCCAGCCAGACAAGCAGGAAGCTGCCAAGGGCAGCCCCCAGAATCCAGGGCGTTTTCGGCGCAAAATGCAGGCTGTCCGGGAAAATCCGGCACATGCCCCATACCAAAAGAAAGGCGCAGCCAACCGCGGCAGGGCAGAGCAGGGCAGACAGAACCAGGGCCTCCCGGCTGCTGATGCTGCGCAGCTGATGCCTGGTCGCGCCGATGGTGCGATATATGGCGTATTGCTGCCGCTTCCGGTCAAACTGGCCGCCGGTGGCCTCCAAAATGCCGATGAGGCTGCCGCCCAGCAGGCAGGCGCCGCCCAGAAGAAGGGAAGCACTGATGTTTATATTTTCCCGGAACTGCGCCCAAAAGCCGTAAAACGGCTCCGTTTCGTAGATGTCTCCAAACCAGTCGACGCCCCGACAGCTGTTTTCGGGAAAAGCAGCGGAAAGGGCTTCCATGCCGCCCTTCCCGGAAAAAATCACCACCAGATGCCGGTTCACCGCACTGCCGCCCTCCTGGGATGACACCAGAATTTCCGGCATGGCAAGGCTGGAATCCGGAACCGCCGACAGAAAGTCCTCCCGGGTATCATCTGCAAACTGGGGCTGCAAAATGCCCACGATGCGGTATTGTCTGGTTTCGGTTTTGCTCTTGGCCGTGAAGGGGACGACCAGACTGTCTCCCACCTGCGCCCCGGGCTGCAGCCGCTCCAGGGCCGTGAGATCCACTGCCGCCTCTCCGGCCTTTTCCGGCAGCCGCCCTTCCATGCAGCGGCGGTTGAGGATTCGCTGGGCGGCTTCATCGTAATAGCCCACAGGGAAATCCTTCACCTGCCCGAGCACGGTCACGCAGCCATACTGCCGCACCCCGGGGATGTTCTCCGGCACAGACTGTACATCGAATACAAAGGCGTCCTCGCTGCCGTAGGCCCCATTCCGCCGGTCTGTGGCGGCCTGCATCAGGGCAAGGGTTCCCAGCACCGTGGAAACCGCTGCGAAAATCGCCAGAAACGCACTGATACCCAGCAGGAGATAGTCCTTTTTATTGGCCCGGATACCGGAAAAGGCCAGGCGGTTCATGGTCAACCTTTTCATAGCTGCACCCCTCCGCTGTCCCGGGCGATCTTCCCGTCCGTCAGGTGGATCACCCGCTGGGCCTGTTCCGCAACCCCCAGGTCGTGGGTCACCAGCACCAGGGTGATGCCAAGCTCCCGGTTCAGCTCCCGCAGCAGCTCCAGAACCATCCGCCCGGTCTGGCCGTCCAGGTTGCCCGTGGGCTCGTCGGCAAAGAGAATTTCCGGCTTGTTGGCCAGAGCCCGGGCAATGGCAAAGCGCTGCTGCTGCCCGCCGGACATGGCCGAGGGCAGGTGGTTCCGTCGGCTGCCAATGCCCAGAATATCAATGAGCCGGTTCAGGTAAGCTTCATCCGGGCTGCGCTTGTCCAGCATCAGGGGCAGCAGGATGTTTTCCATCCCCGTCAGCTCCCGCACCAGATTGTAGCTCTGGAATACAAAGCCGAACTGCCGCCGCCGGAGGATGGCCAGCTGGTCATCCCGGAGCCGGTAAAGGTCCTTGTCCCGAAATTGGACGCTGCCTTCTGTGGGCCGGTCCAGTCCCCCCAGCATATGCAACAGGGTGGATTTGCCCGAGCCGCTGGGGCCTGTGATGGCCGTGAAGCTGCCCTGCTCCAGAGAGAGGGACACGCCCACCAGGGCCTTCACCAGCTCTTCGCCCCTGCCATAGTGCTTGGAAAGGGACGTACACTGCAAAATTGTCATGAAAAAGCCTCCTTTGGTATTGGATAGCTCCATTGTAATGCGGGAAGCTTACGCTGCCGTGACGGCTGCCTTACGATTTCGCAAGACAGCTGTCCAGCTTCGGAAAAAACAGGGTAAATTGCAGCCCGCCGGGGATGTTTTCGGCGGTGATGCTGCCGTGGTGCCGCAGAACCACCTCTTTTACAATGGCAAGGCCGATCCCCGCTCCGTGGCCCGGGTGGCTGCCGTGGTAAAACCGCTCGAAGAGCCTGGGAAGCTCCTCGGCGCTGACGCCGCCGCCGTCGTCGGAAAGGCAAATCGCTACCTCTCCCGCCGTCTCCTCGATGGAAATGCGGATGTGCCCGGAGGGAAGCGTGTGCTCACAGGCGTTTTTCAGCAGATTGGTAATGGCTTCGCCCATCCAGATCTCGTCACAGCGCAGCGCGGCCGTGCCTGTGAGCGTCAATGTTTTCTCCGGGTATAGCTTCGCCAGGGGCTGCCAGCAGCTGCCCACAAGCTCCAATAAATCATGGCTTTCAAAATGAAAGTCATAGCCGTCGGCGCAGAGCCGTTCCAGCCGCAGCAGGCCGGAGATCAGGGCCTGCATCCGCTCCAGCTGGACCTGCTCCTGCTCCAGGTGCGCCCCCTGGTCCAGCTCCACAAATAATTGCAGGGAGGCCAGGGGCGTTTTCAGCTGGTGGGAGATGTCCGTCAGCAGGTTTTCGCTGCGGCGGGCCTCCAGCCGGGTCTGCTCCCTGGCGTGGAGCAGGGCATTTTCCAGCCGGGCGGCGGCGTTTTGCAGCCGGGCATTGGGGCTCTCCCCAAGAGAGATTTCCAGAGGCGCTTTTTGCCCGTCCAAAAACGACTCCATTTGCCGGTATAGCTTTTTCGTCTTCTGCCGCTGCAGCAATAGCCCCCAGAGAAGGCCCAGGCAGAGGGCCGACAGAGCAATGCTCAGTCCACCCATTGGTAGCCCACCCCCCGCACGGTTTGGATATGCTGCCCGCCGATCTTCTCCCGCAGGCGGCTGATGTGGACGGAGAGCGTATTGTCGTCCACGAATTTCCCGTCGCTGTCCCATAGAGCACCTAAAAGAATGTCCCGTGTGGCAACGCCACGCTGCCTTATAAGGCATAGGAGAATTTTGTATTCCGTCAGCGTCAGAGGCAGCGCCACCCCCTGGCGGAGCACCTGCATACGGGCCTGGTCAATTTCCAGCTCCCCCCGGGTCAGATTGGGGCTGTCCTTGCGCAGCAGCACCCGAATGCGGCTCAGAAGCTCCTGAACCCGGAAGGGCTTGGTCACATAGTCGTTGCCCCCGGCGTCCAGTCCGGTGACAATGTCGAATTCCTCATCCCGGGCGGTGAGGAAGAGAATGGGCGTGGCGCAGCCGCTTGCCCGGAGCTCCCGGCAGAAGGAAATGCCGTCCCCGTCCGGCAGTGTCACATCCAGGATCAGCAGGTCAAAGTTCCGGCTGTAAACGGACTGCCTTGCCTGAGAAAGATTCCGGGCCTGGCAGGGGACATAGCCGCTTTTTTGCAGCAGTTCCGTAAGTCCCTGGGAAAGATAAAGATCGTCTTCCACAAGAAGAATGGAAGAGGCCATGGCATACACCTCCAATTTTGAACCATTATACCACAATATACAAGGGCATGTCCTGAAGATTTCGTAAGGGAAGCCCCACAAAATGACAATGGCGGCAGCCTGGTATCATCCGGCCCGTTTGGGCTGGGAGACAAGAGGCTGCCGCCGCTGTGCTGCTGTTAAGATGTGTTTACAGGTGCAGCTGCTCCCGCAGTGCAACCTGCAGAACCTGAGAGAAGTTGATGTTGTGTTCCAGTGCTGCGGCATTCAACCAGGCGGGGAGCGTCACGGTCCTGCTGACGGACCGGTTGACCTGTGCCATGCGAATGGAGGGCATATACACATCCACAAGGACGGCCCGCTCGTTGGCTTCCAGATGAACATTTTTCAGAGAAGTTGCCTCGGGAATCCTTTCCCCATCCTCCTCCATGCCAAAAAGAACACAGCCAAGCAGCTCCCTGGCGCTGGTAAGTGCATCATCGTCGTCCACACCGCTGGTGGCAACATCCAAATCCGGGAAAAAAACGGAAATTTCTTCGCCTTCCTTATAGGAAAAAACGGCGGGGAAGGTATATCTTTCGGGCTTTTTCACAACACATACCTCCAAAAACAAAAGATACGTCAGGAGGGCGCCAGATCACCGGAACCGGAGACCTGACTGCCGCTCGATGCTATCCAGGGTCTTGCGGGGAATATCCTTATCCGGGTGCTTAACGGTAACGCGCCCCGGCTTCTGAGGATGTTTAAATTGGTGATGACTTCCCACGGTATTCACGAGATACCACCCATCCGCTTTTAACGCCTGGATAACATCCCGTGAGCTGTAGCTTCTCATGGAATGCTCCCTCCTGACGCAGATATACTAACACATATTATTCTATTTGTCAATACATGTGACACATATTATTATATGCGTTATTTTGCAATTACGCTGTGTAATACTGCGCCTGAGCGTTCCAAAGCTGGGCGTATTTGCCGGAGGCCTGTTCCAGCAATGCCTCGTGGGTGCCCTGCTGGAGGATGCTTCCCCGGTCGAAGACCAGAATCTCATCGCAGAACTTGCAGCTGGACAACCGGTGGCTGATGTAGATGGCGGTTTTGTCGCCGGAGATCTCGTTGAACTTGGCGTAGATCTCTGCCTCGGCCATGGGATCGAGGGCGGCGGTGGGCTCGTCCAGGATGATGAAGGGGGCGTCCTTATACAGCGCCCGGGCGATGGCGATCTTCTGGGCCTCGCCGCCGGAGACCTCGATGCCGTCCTCACCGTAGTCCTTGTAGAGCTGGGTGTCCAGCCCCTTGGGGAGGGTCTCCAGCCGGGGGCCGAAGCCTGCGTCTGCCAGAGCCTGTTTCACCCGCTGGGGGTCATAGTCTATGGAGCCCGCCACATTGCTGCCCAGGCTCTGGGAGATCAGCTGGAAGTCCTGGAAGACGATGGAGAAAATGCCCATATAGTCGTCATACCGGTATTTCCGAATGTCGATGCCGTTTAGAAGAATTTCCCCCTCCTGAGGGTCGTACAGGCGGCACAGGAGCTTGATAAAGGTGGTTTTGCCGCTGCCGTTTTCCCCGACGATGGCCAGACGTTTGCCGATTTGGAACTTCATGGAGACGTTTTTCAGCGCCCAAGCTTCGCTTCCTGGGTATTTGAAGGAGACGTTTTTGAATTCCACCTGATAGTTCCGGTCCGCCCGCTTTTCCGTGGTCAGGCTGCCCTGGTACATGGTATTGGGCAGGTCCAGGTAGCGGAAGGTGGTTTCCAGGTGCTCGGTGTTGGCCTGCAAATCTCCATAGGTTTTCAGCAGGCGGAAGATGGCGTTGGCCAGCGCCGTGGCAGCGCCCACATACTGGGTCAGGCTGCCCACATCAAAGGCCCCGGCCCAGGCCTTCAGACAGGTGAATACATAGATGAAGCCTGTGGTGATGGCGGTGCTGCCAAGCGCCAGGGCAGAGCGAATGCCGATGGGGCCGCGGGACGCCTGACCGAAAGCGCCATCGTAAGTAAAGGTTTTGTCGGTGCTCAGAAGATTGGAAAGAATGGACTGCTGGTGATAGATGCGGGCGTCCAGCCAGGTATCCTTTCGGTTGGGAAAGGTGAAGATATAGGAGGAAACCCGGTTCCCGAAGGTGGCATTCTTGGTAAGCGTATTGTTGATTTCCGCAATTTTTCCGTAGAGCGCCCCGGCCCAGAGGTTAATGCCGATAAGAACGGCGGCAAACACCAGAAGAAATACGGGACTATTAAGAATTGTCAAAGAACCGGCCGTCTCGGGGACCTTGGAGAGAAACAGACCTACGGTCAGGCCGACGCCTCCAAGCACACCCAGCAGGCCATTGAGAAAGTCCTTATAGACAATGGCTGCGTTCATCAGCCCAAGGCCGCTCCACATTTCGTTCTGGGCGATTTGTGCCCGCAGGTCCTGGGTCTCCTGCCTGTCCGCATCGGCGTAGTCCATGGAAACGGCCTTCTTGCAGAAGAGAATTTCCTTACGGCCCCAGATATCATCTAGCAGCGTTTCCTCCCGCTCTTTGAAAAAGCCCCGCAAGAGCGTCATCAGGCCGGTGACAATTACCGTCACAGTGACCCATTTCCAGAGAACCTCCGGCCTGCGCTGCCCGGACAGTTCCGATAAAATCCGGGCGGAGAGATACACCGTCACATAGGGCAGCCAGGCGGTCAGAAGGGCTTTGACGGTGACCACGGGGAAAAATTTCGGATTTACCGGGTGCAGCGTTCGGATGGCCCGAAGCTCCATGGCAAGATTGTTTTTTAAGGTCCGTTTTGTCTGTTTCATCAGAATTCCCTCCCTTCCTGGTAGTAGCGGCTCTGAACTTCAAAAAGGGCCGCATAGCCGCCGTTTTTGGCCAGCAGCGCTTCATGGGTGCCTTCCTCGGCAATCTGCCCGTGGTCCAGGAACAGAATTCGGTCACAGAACCGGGTGGAGGCCAAGCGATGGGAGATAAACACCGAGGTTTTTCCCTGGGTCATGGCGCTGTATTTGCGATAGATGTCGTCTTCCGCAATGGGATCAAGGGCGGCAGTGGGCTCGTCCAGTATCAGAATGGGGCCGTTTTTATAGAGGGCTCTTGCCAGCATGAGCCGCTGGGTTTGGCCGCCGGAGAAGAGCACGCCGTCCAAATGGACTTCCCGGCCCACGTGGGTGTGAATCCCCTGGGGCAGTGCCTGGATGGCTTTGGTGAGCCCGGCCTTTTCCAGACAGTCCCAAACCCGTTCCGCATCGATATCCTCTGGCTGCTGGGCCACATTTTCGGCCACCGTAGTGGAAAGCAGGGAATATTCCTGGAATACCGCGCTGAACAGAGCATAATAGCTGTTCCGGTCAAAGGTTTTAATATCGGTACCGTTCAGAAAAACCGTTCCTTCCGTGGGGTCGAGCAGACCGCACAAGAGCTTCACCAGGGTCGTTTTGCCCGCACCGTTCAGGCCCACAACGGCGAGTTTCTCCCCCGGGTGCACCGTCAGGCTTAAATCATGAATGGTGTCCTTGTCTGCTTCCGGGTAGCGGAAGGATACATGGTCCAGCCGCAGGGCGTATTCCCGGGCCTTGGGCACGGCGGCGCCGTCCTTACCCCGGAAGGGTTCCGGGTAGTCCAGGAATTCCCGCACCTGACAGATGTCCAGGCTCTGCTTGTTCAGCTTGCTGAGGCTCCCAAGAATGCCCATGATCCAGGCGGTGAAGGTGGTAGCGGCGGTGAAATACAGCAGGAATTGGGAGACAGGCAGTCCCTCCCGCAGGGTCAGCCGAATCAGATACCAATAGGCAATGCCGTTGCGTGCAAGGGTCATCAGCACCCCCACCAGGTCCACCAGCAGCCGTTTTTTCTCACACCGCAGAAGAAAGTCCAGATAGGCGTCGTGAATGCTGTCCAGAAGGGCCTCCATCCAGTTTCGCAGGCCGAAGATGCGGATATCCTTGGCAAAGGTAATGGATTCCACTTTCCTACGGAGGTAGCTTTTCTTATTGTAAAATTGGTTTTCTTCGTCCCTATGGGCGTAGTACCAGTTGTCCTTATAGCGGGCGGCGGCGAATTCTCCCAGACAGGTGAGGGCCATGAACAGCAATAGCCATCCGTTCAGGCCGGACAGAATGGTGGTATACAGGATGAGCCCGCCGACGTTGGTCAGCAGGGCGGTCAGCGTGCGGAAAATCTCTTCCGTTGCCTCCCGGTTGCTCTCCGTTGCCTGGTTGGCTTTGCTCAGCAGCTTCTGAAAATCTGCCCGCATGGTATTGGGATAGGCGGTGGTGACGGATTTTTGCAGGATTTTCTGGACGATGGAATCCCGCATCTCCACAAGGCAGAAGGTTCTGACCTCCTCCAAATAGGCCTTGCCCCCCAGGGTGAGAAGCAGCGCCAGGGTGAAAAACAGAATGGTACCCAGAAGCGTTTGCAGGGGCGCGTGCTGCTCTACCAGGGAAAGAACGCCTGGGGCAATGTACAGCTGGCTCACGTTTGCAAGCACATCCGCAATGGCTATCAGCAGACAGAAGGTCAGCCCCTGCCGCCGGGTGTTCCAGCCGATGGAGAGCATCCAGCCGACGTTTTGCAGGAGGCTATGGGGCTGTTTTTGATTTTTTGATTTCATATGGGAAACACCTCTCTTTGCGCCTATCCTATCATAGAATTTCATCCCCGGGGGAATCCGGGGATGAATTGTACTTTTCGGGGGACGAATTGCAGATTTTACCATTGCGGGTCTATCTGTTTCTCGTCCGGACCGATGTCCGCATCGGCCCGGACGGAGTCTTGGCTAAGTCGTATCGATGACGCGGAATCATACCTGGGGCAATAATATTTCCGTTGTAAACGCCCCGTCCTCGCTGTTCCTACTGATATAGCCCTCTAAGCGCTCCACAATGGCATCGATGCGGACTAGACCGAAGCCGTGGCCCTCGCCCTTGGTGGTGCGGAAGCGGCCCCCCAGCTTTGGCAGCTTCTTTCCGGCGGTGAAATTCGTAAAGGAAATGTAGAGCTGGGTGTTCTTCATGTCCATGTATACCCGGATGAGCCTTTTGTCCTCCGGCAGGGGCAGGCTTGCCTCAATGGCGTTGTCAAAGAGGTTGCCGATGATGCAGCACAGGTCAATTTCCGAGGACTTGAGCTTCACGGGAATGTGGGCGTCGGCTACCACCTGAATGCCCTTGGACTTTGCCAGGGAGATCTTGGAATTCAGAATGGCGTCCGTCATGGCGTTGCCGGTTTTGATGACGGTGTCCACGGTGGTCAAATCCTGATCCAGAAGGTCCAGGTAGTTCCGGATGGCTTCCCAGTCCCCCTTGGCAGCGTAGGCCTTCATAACCTGGATGTGATTCCGGTAGTCGTGCCGCCACCCCCGGATCTGCTTATACATATTGTCCACTTCCCGGTAGTGGGTCTCGATCAGCTCCTGCTGGTAGGCCTGCAATTGCCGGTCCACACGTTTGGAAAAGAATCCCATTTTTTTACCTCATTGCAATGATAGCCCGGTTCACCGCCTCATAGGCCCCCCGGGGCAGGGGGATGGAGTCGCCAACCGAGAGCTTGATCGACCCTTTGGTCACCCGGCTGATCTGGGTCAGATTGACAATGGCAGAGCGCCCGACCCGGAAGAACCGCTCGTCCAGCTCCTTTTCCAGCTGGCCCAGGGTCATTTTCACGGTGTAGTCCTGGAGGGCGTGAATGGTGACGTAGTTCCCGCTGACCTCCGCCCAGCGGATGCGGTGGACAGGCAGGCGGACCATCTCCCCGGAAAGCTCCAGGTGCAGCACCTTTTCGTTCTTTTGCAGCTTTTCAGCAGCCCGGTCCAGCACGGAGAAGAGCTTGTTTTCATCCAGGGGCTTCACGAGATAGTGCAGCGCCGCCACCTCGTAGCCCTCGGCGATGTAATCCGAGTAGCCGGTGATGAAAATGATCTGAACGGTGTCGTTGCTTTGCCGCAGCCGTTTGGCCATGGTGACTCCATCCATGCCGCCCATTTCGATGTCCAGCAGCAGAATATCAAAGTCGCATTCCTCGGCATAGTGGAAGAGAAACCCCTCGGCAGAGGAAAAGGCTTCTATGTGTGCCGAGCGATCCCCTTCGGAGGCCCAGCGCCGGACCAGGGAGGCGATATAGTCCCGATCCGCCTGGGAATCGTCACAGATTGCAATTTTGTAGGTCATAGGTGGCCTCCTTCGTCTTTTGCCTCCCCTGAAAGGGGAGGTGGCCCGCAGGGCCGGAGGGGTTCGGCTTTTCGTCAGAAAAGCCTCCGCCGGAGGCGAAATCTGAGCCCGAATATTCCTCAAGCGCGATATTTGTGCCTACGGCACATGGCTTGGCTTGGGACCAAGCCGAACCCCTCAGTCAGCTGCGCTGACAGCTCCCCTTTCAGGGGAGCCAATCGTTTATTACTCCGGTATCTCCGGGTACCGTTCCAGCAGCTGCGCTACCTGGGACTGGGTGGTCTCCAGCAGATGCTCCATGGAGGCCGCCTCTGTTACAAGATATTCGCCGCTTGCGAAGCACCCCAGCATCCGGTCGTTGATTTCCGGGGCGTAGTGGGTGTAGTCCTTGTAGTTGTTCAAATCGGTGACGAACGGTGCATTCTGAAAGTCAAAAATGCGGACATTTTCGTATCCCAGCAGCATTCTTTCCGCATAGGCCTTAAATTCCAGGTAGGTTTCCCCGTTTCCGGCCCCAAAGGCATAGTTCCAGTAGAGGGCAGAATAGGGCGGGAAGAAGAAGGTATAGTCTCCCTGGGAAAAATCCAGATGGGTCAGGTATTCCTCGAACCGCTTTTTCATCCGGGCCAGCACGGTTGCCCCGTCAAAGGCGGCATTCCTGGCGGGAGGCGTGTAAAGGGACAGGGTGGCCTCTTCGCCGAAGACCCAGTCGTCCCGCCAGTCCTCTATGCCGTCAATGCTCATGGCCCGGGTGAGTTTTTCCGGCAGGGAGAGCCCCAGCGCCTTGGCACCGGACAGGGCGATATCGATGGGGATAAAGCGCATCCAGGTCTCGTAGCCCAGCAGATACCGGTAGTCATTCCAGGGGTTGTCATCCATCAGGTAGTCGGGAAACCGGTCCATGTCGTCCCATTTTTCCGGGGCGAAGAGATACTGGTCCAGGCAGATATAGTAGTGCTCTGCCTTGCCAAGCTCACCTATTTTGTCCGTGAGCTTCTGGATCTCCGTCAGGCTGATGGCCCCGGTGGTGATTTTCAGAGGCTTGCCCCCCAGGGTGTCCCGGAAGCGCTGCATGTCCGTATTCTGGATCATGGAGGAGCCGATGAGCACGGTGTCGTAGTCGTAATTCTTGATCAGCCCCGGGGTGACCAGCCGGGAATTCAGCAGGTATTGGTTGTCCCGCACCCGGTAGAGCATATAGGGGTCAATGCACCAGGCGCACAGGCACATCAGCATCACCAGTGCCATCGTCAGTGCCAGCAGCCGCAGCAGCCATTTTTTTGCCATAGCCAGCTCCTTAGAAATTGAAATAGATAAAGACGCTCTCCCGGGACAGATGCACCAGGGCAATGCAGAAGAGGACCGCCGTTGCCCACAGCGCGCCCTTGCGGCAGGTGAATTCCGTAAGCATCTGGCAGCTGTTTTTGCACCGGAAGCAGATCACCGCCAAAGCTGCCAGAATGCCCACAACATAGATTGCGTTCAGCAGATTCGGAACGCCCACAAAGCCGTCCACGGCCAGGCTGCCTACCTGGGCGAAGGCAAGGTTGGAAACGTCCACCATGCCCCGGTAGACCGTGGCGGCGCTTTGGAAGCTCTCCGCCCGGAACAGCACCCACAGTGCATTGACGATCAGAAAGGTGCAGCCCACCCGAACCCAGTGGGGCACCCTGGAAAGGGGCTTGGCAAAGATGCGCTCCAGGGCGTTGAAGAGCCCATGGAGCAGTCCCCAGAGCACAAAGGTCCAGGCCGCCCCATGCCACAGGCCGCTGACCAGGAAGGTGATGAGCAGATTCCGATAGGTGCGGAGCTTTCCCTCCCGGCTTCCCCCCAGGGGAAAGTAGATGTAGCTCTGCAAGGCCCTGCCCAGGGTGATGTGCCATCTGCGCCAGAAGACGCCGATGCTTTCGGACCGGTAGGGGGAGCGGAAATTGAAGGGAATGTCGATATTGAAGAGCTTTCCCAGGCCCACGGCCATATCGGAATAGCCGCTGAAATCGAAATAGACCTGGAAGGTATAGGACAGGGCCGTGGCCCAGGCGGCGCAGAAGCCCAGGCTGGAAGAACCAAAGCCCGTGTCCACAAACAGGGCCAGAGTGTCTGCAATTACGGCCTTTTTAAACAGGCCAACGGTGAAGATGTAGGCCCCCGCCGCTGCATTGTCCCAGTTCCAGTACCGCCGCCGGGGGTCTTTGAACTGGGGGATCATCTCGCTGTAGAGCACGATCGGCCCCGCCACCAGCTGGGGGAAGAAGAGCACGAAGATGCAGTAGTCATCAAAGCGCTCCAGGCATTCCTCGCCTTTCCGAATGGAGACCAGAAAGGACAGCTGCTGGAAGGTAAAAAAGCTGATGCCCAGGGGCAGGGCAATGTGCTTGAGCAGGAAAGAGGTATGGAACAGGGCATTGATGTTTTCAATGAAAAAGTCCCGGTACTTGAAGTAGCCCAGCAGGCCCACATTGAACAGTACCCCCAGCCAGAAGCACACCGTCTGAAATCTCCCCTTGCCCCCGGAGATACAGGCGGCCAGAAGATAGTTTACAAAGATGGAGACAACGATGATCAAAAGGTAGCTGGGATTAAAATACCCATAGAAAAACAGCGAGGCTCCGATGAGGAACAGCCGCTGATAGATGGGATCTTTCAGACCCGAGAGCAGATAGTACCCCAGCAGCACCAGGGGCAGAAAGGCGAAGAGAAAGATGTAGGATGAAAATACCATGGTATCACCTGTGCAGATAGGATAGCCGCTGCTTTTGGGCAGCATCGGCTTTGGGAATGCCGTCCCGGCAGAAAAGACCGTAGAGGGTATTGCAGCGCTGCTCCAGAGCGGCATAGCTGCTTTCCTCCTGCCAGCCAAGATTTTTGCAGAAATCGCTGCCCTTTAAAAGGCTGCGGCCAACGTCGTCAAAGGCCAGAATCCGGGCGTAGGGGGCGGGGGCGGCAAGGTCCTCTTGGGTCAGCCCCAGAAATGCGCACAGCACCATCCGGTCTAACCGGGAGCGGGTGTAGCGCTTGGTTTTTACCCGGGTGAGGATGTCCTCCAGGCAGCCCTCTTCCCGGCTGGCGTGCATCAGCCGCCGCCAGAGCCCCTCGGAGCCATAGGGCAGGGCCTCAAATTCCCTGTCCGTCATGGTGCGCAGCCTGGCCAGAATGGCCCGCTCTCCGGCGGCGAGGGTGTACACGGGGGCGCTTTCGAAGCAGGGGGCGGCTTCCGGCGGCACGAAGCCCAGCCAGTCCGTTCCCGAGGCGATGCACCGCCGCAGAGCCGTGGCGGAGGGGTTTTCTGCGTCCGGCGTTTCTGCGTGGTAGCTGCCCCGGCGGGTCACGGGGAAGGGGAGAAGAGAACTGCCCTGGGCGAGAATGGCCTTGCAGTATTCCGTGGCCAGAATGTCGTTGGGCTGCTCCAGAAGGGTGCCCGGAATGCCCAGGGCCTCCAGGGCCTGCTGCCTTGCGGCGGGAAAGCTGCCGCCCGTGGCGAGCCGCTGCCGCAGCTGCTCCGAAAAGCCGGGGCAGAGCAGAGCCTGGGCCGTGCGCATCAGCGCGTCTGAATTTCCGGACTCCGTGCCAAAGCACAGGCAGTCGCACAGCGGGCTCAGAATGGCAACCCCGGCGGAGGCGAACCCCTCTGCCGAGGAAAGGCTTGCCGTCACCGGCAGCTCCAGCACCAGGTCCGCGCCGCTTAAGATGGCTGCCCTGGCCCGGACTTCCCGGTCGAAAACCGCGGGAGCACCCCGCTGAACGTAATTTCCGCTCATGAGGCACACAATGGCCGCATCCGCCCCAAACCGCTGCCGTATTTCCGAAAATTGCTTCCGGTGGCCCCTGTGAAAGGGATTGTATTCGCAGATAATGCCGACGATTGCCAAAGTTTTTCCTCCAAAAGCAAAAATTTTTCAGATAGGGCTTGAGAAAATGGGAAAGATGGAATATAATAGCATCGATATTGTATCACAGATCAATGAAAAAGAAAACAATATTTTTAGGAGGAGATTCCAATGAACGTTTTGATTATCAACGCCGGCAGTTCTTCCCTGAAGTACCAGCTGATGAACCCCGAGACCGGGGACGTCGCTGCCAAGGGCCTGTGCGAGCGTATCTACATTGACGGCCGTCTGACCCACAAGGTGGGCGACAAGAAGGTCGTCAAGGACATTCCCATGCCCACCCATTCCGAGGCCATTGCCGCGGTGCTGGACATCCTGGTTGACCCTGTTGACGGCGTGATCAAGTCCGTTGACGAGATCGATGCCGTGGGCCACCGCGTGCTGCACGGCGGCATGGAGTTCTCCGACTCCTGCATCATCAACGACCAGGTTATCAAGGCCATCGAGAAGTGCATCCCTCTGGGACCTCTGCACAACCCCGCAAACCTGATGGGCATCCGTGCCTGCCAGGCTGTTATGCCCAATACCCCTCAGGTCGCCGTGTTCGACACCGCCTTCCATATGACCATGCCCCCCAAGGCCTACCGCTACGCCATTCCCAAGGAATACTACGAGAATGACGACATCCGCCGCTACGGCTTCCACGGCACTTCCCATAAGTACGTGGCAAAGCGCACCGCGGAGCTGGTTGGCAAGAAGAACTTCAAGATGGTCAACTGCCATCTGGGCAACGGCTCCTCTCTGTCCGCCATTAAAGACGGCAAGTGCATGGATACCTCCATGGGCCTGAGCCCTCTCGCCGGTGTGCCCATGGGCACCCGCTCCGGCGACATCGACGCCTGCGTGGTGCAGTTCATCTGCAACAAGTACAATATGAGCGTGGATGACTGCCTGACCATGCTGAACAAGAAGTCCGGTATGCTGGCCCTGTCCGGCGTGTCCTCCGACTTCCGTGACCTGGGCGAGGGCGCAGACAAGGGCAACGAGGATTGCAAGCTGGCTCTTGAGAAGTTCGCTTACGAAGTGGCCAAGTACGTCGGCGCTTACGCTGCCGCTCTGAAGGGCATTGATGTGCTGACCTTCACCGCCGGTGTAGGCGAGAACGACGGCCTGGTCCGCGCCATGGTCTGCGATTACCTGGGCTTCATGGGCGTCAAGCTGGATGCCGAGCTGAACAAGTGCCGCGGCAAGGAGATGGTCATCTCCACCCCCGACTCCAAGGTTCAGGTCTGGGTCGTTCCCACCAACGAAGAGCTGATGATCGCTCAGGACACCGCTGAGCTGGTCAACGCTGCCAAGAAGTAAATAGTAAGCCAAAGGGGCTGTTAGAGAAGTATGTCGCTGCGAGCCAGTGACCGATGTCACTGGCGTGGCAGCCCCCCGGTTGAATGAAAATAGCTTGGTTTTACTACCAAGATGTTCAAAAATCCGGGGGATTGCCACACCAGCGTGCGCGCTGGTTCGCAATGACAGTGCGTTTTCTAACAGCCCTTTTTCCGTTATCATTCATCAAAGAAAGGAAGACCAACATGGAACCAGTCGAGAAGCGCTTTCTGCGCTATGTAAGCTATGAAACCACCTCGGACGAATCTTCGGAAGACTGCCCCTCCACGGCCAATCAGAAGGTCCTGGGTGCCGCTATTGTGGAGGAGATGCTTGCCATGGGCATTCAGGACGCCCGCATGGACGAAAACGGCTATGTCTACGGCACCGTCCCCGGAGACCCCAGCCTTCCCACCATCGGTCTCATCGCCCACATGGACACCGCCCCCGATGCCAGCGGCGCGGACATCCAGGCGAAAATCGTGGAGTACACCGGGGGAGACATCCTCCTGAACGGGGAAAAGGGCATTTATCTCCGGGAAACCGACTATGCGTCCCTGAAACGCAATCACGGCAAGCACCTGATCGTCACCGACGGCACCACCCTGCTGGGGGCGGACGACAAGGCCGGCGTGGCGGAGATCCTCACCGCTGCGGAAATCCTGCTGACCCAGGGCGGCAACCACGCCACCCTGAAAATCGGCTTTACGCCCGATGAGGAGATCGGCCGGGGGGCAGACAAGTTTGATGTCCGGGGCTTTGGCGCGGACTATGCCTATACCGCCGACGGCGGCACGGTGGGGGAGATCGAGTACGAGAACTTCAACGCCGCCTCTGCCTGCGTGACCTTCCACGGCCTGAACATCCACCCCGGCTCCGCCAAGGACAAGATGGTCAACTCCCAGTATATCGCCATGGAGTACCAGAGCCTGCTGCCTACTGCCCAGAAGCCGGAGTATACGGAAGGGTATGAGGGCTTCATCCATCTGACCGATATGCGGGGCGAGGTGGAGAACAGCCAGCTGCGCTATATCATCCGGGACCACGATATGGCCAAATTCCAGGAGAAGAAGCGCCTGATGATTGCTGCCGCGGACTTCCTCAACCACAAGTACGGCCTGGGCACGGTGGAAATCGCCCTGCGGGACAGCTACTTCAATATGCGCGAGAAGATCGAGCCCTGCATGGAGATCGTGGACCGGGCGAAGAAGGCCATGGCCCTTGCGGGCATGGAGCCGAAGGAGGTCCCCGTCCGGGGCGGCACCGACGGCGCCCGGCTGTCCTACGAGGGCCTGCCCTGTCCCAACCTCTGCACCGGCGGCGAGAATTACCATGGCCGCTTTGAGTATATCCCCGTAGAGGATATGGAGCAGTGCGTGAAGATGCTGGTGAATATTCTCAGAATGCAGTAAAAAATGTGGGCACGCCTTTGGCGTGCCCATTGCTGTTTTTCGCGCTTATACGTACCCGTACATCCCCCGGATGCTGACCTCGCCGCTGCTGACGGCCTCGGTGTGGCCGTCGTCAAAGCGGACCGTGAGATCGCCGTTTTCTCCGATGTCCAGGGCTGTGCCGTGGCGAATTTCCTCCCCACGGACTACGGAGATGTGCTGCCCCAGAGTCACGCAGTCCCGGCGGTACCGGGCAAGGATGGCTTCCTTGCCGGTGAGAAGATTTCTGTCCATCTTGGCCAGAGCCTCCATCATGGCGGCGGCAACTCTGGGGCGGTCGATTGCCTTCCCCGTGACCATGGCCAGAGACCCGGCCCGGTCCCGGAGCTCCTCCGGGAAGTCCGTGAGCTGCTGGCAGCAGTTGACCCCGATGCCGATGACCACGCAGAGCTTCCCCTTCGTATCATTCAACAGCTCCACCAGAATGCCGGAGAGCTTCCGTTTCTCCCAGACCAGATCGTTGGTCCATTTGATGCCGGGGCGGAATCCGGCGGAGGCCTCCACGGCGTCGCACATGGCGGTGCCCACGGCGCAGGTCAGGTGCATGAGCTGCTCCTGGGGGCATTCCGGCCGCAGCAGCATGCTCAGGTAAATGCCCACGCCCCCGGGAGACTGGAAGCTGCGGCCCAGCCGCCCCTTGCCCCCGGTCTGGCAGTCCGCCACGGCAACGGTGCCGTGGGGCGCGCCCAGAAGGGCCTGCCGCTTCAGAAAATTATTGGTGGAATCGATGGTATCGAAGTAGTGGAAGCGGTCCGCCCAGGGGTAGTCCGGGGAGAGGGCCGTGCGGATTGCCTGTTCCATGTCAGTCCATGTCCTTTACAATTTCCGCAGGCGCTTCGTCCAGAACCTCCGGGTGCTGGATGAGGCGCTTGTAGTATTTTAGGAAGGCGGCGTAATAGAAGCCGTCTACGGTCCGCTCGTCCAGGGTGAACCGGAAGTCTATGTATTTCCGCTGGACCACGGTGCCGTCCTCCTGGAGCTCCAGGGCTCTGCGCTTGCAGCCGAAGGAGCCAAAGACCGGCAGGTTGCCGAAATCATACAGGTGGTGATACACCGGCGGGATGCCCAGAGAGCCCATGGAGGTGAAGAAGATGCTGCCGTGGAAGGGGCTGACCTCCAGCAGGAATTTGGGCAAAAGCCCGAAATAATCCAGGGTTTTCAGGAACCACACAAAAAATTTCAGCACTACCCCGGGAATCATGGTCAGGGCATAGGCCGTGTTGTCCACGCCTGCGTCCAGAGGGGTGTTTTTTACTTTGACAATGGCGTCGTTCATTTTCTTGTAGACGTCGTAAACCGTGTCCCTGGGGCTCAGGTGGAGCTTGATCTCCGTCTCCGCGCCGTCGGTGGTCATGTCCTTTTTGATGGTCATGCAGAACTGGATGTCTTCGCCCCGGGAGTAGATCTTTTGCCCGGCGATGAACCGGTTCACTCCGGGATATTTGGCAACGCCTCTGCAATAGGCGGTCAGGAAGACGTGCATGATGCCGAAGTTCGTCAGCCCCTCCCGGCGCTTCTGGCGGATGTAGCGGTCCACATTGGTGATCTCAAAGGCCTCCTCAAAGAGATTGGAGGAGCCGTTGCGGTTGACCATGATGTAGGGAATGATGTAGTTGACGGGGGGCAGGGAGCGGATGCGCCGCCCGTCCACCCGGTCGCCCCAGGTGGGGTGGTATTCTCCCGCCGGGTCGATGCGGATGGCGAAGATCAGCACGGTTGCCCCCAGAAAGAGCAGCGTGTTGGGCAGCAGCTGGATGACGGCGGGCCAATCCTGCAGGAAAATGGCCTGCCGGTTATAGTAGAGGATGGTGGCCAGGGGGAAGAGCATTACGGGGAACAGCAGCCACGCCCGGTGCAGCCGTGCGCCGGAGGTGATGTCCGTATAGATGAGGCCGAAGCAGATCAGGGCCAGCCAGCTCAGGGCAATGAGCATCCGCCCCTGGAGGTTGTGCATGACCCACACGGCGGAAAACAGCACATAGAGCCACACGGGGATGGCGGTCTTATAGAACTGCTCCCGGCCTTTGCAGAGGGCGATGAGCATATAGAGCACCGTTGCCGCCACAGGCAGCCCCATCTGGAGCCACAGGCTGGTGTAGATGGGCATATGGTGGAGGCCGTACAGCACGGTCCGGCTGATGGCCGACCCGGCCAGACACACTGCCATGAGCCAGGCCCAGCCGTTTTTGGGGTTGACGTAGAAATGAATGTTTTTATTCATGGGGGTATACTCCTATCGATCCAGGGATTTCTTCAGCGCCGCCATGTGGGCCGGGGTGGTGCCGCAGCAGCCGCCAAGGAAAGAAGCGCCGTTTTCATAGCAGGCCTTGACGATCCGGGCGAAGGGCTCCGGCTCCAGCTTGTATTCGGCCTGCCCCTTTTCGTTGATGATGGGATTGCCTGCGTTGGGCTTGCAGATCAGCGGCAGCTTGGTAAACCGCCGCAGCTTGCTCACCAGGTGGGGGACCATGCCGTCTGCCGCCACGCAGTTGAAGCCCACGGCAGCCGCGCCCCAGTTCTCCAGCTGCCCCATCAGCGGCCCTGCATCGTGGCCGCTGTAGAGGAAGCCGCCGGACTGCATGGAATAGGTGATCATGGTGGCCCCGGCTCCCTCCAGCTCCGCAGCGGTGAGGATGGCCTCGGCCTCCTGGGGGTAGAGCAGGGTCTCGCCCACCAGCAGGTCCGCGCCGCCGTCGATGAGACCCCGGATCTGGCGGCGGTAGTTCTCCACCAGCAGGTCAAAGTTGTCCGTATCCCAGCTGTCGCAGAAGGCGGCCAGGGTGGCAATGTCGCCTGCGATCAGGCAGCCCGGGGCGGCGGAACGGCTCAGAGCGATGAGCTGGGCATTGATGGCCTCGGTGTGGTTTTCCAGGCCGATTTTCCGGAGGGCAATGGGCTGGGCCTGGAAGGTGGGGGCATAGATGATTTTGGAGCCCGCCTTGGCATAGCCCCGCTGGAGCTCCACCAGGACCTCGGGGTTGCGCAGAACCCATTCCTCCGTGGCGCAGTCCCGGGGCATTCCCTTGGCGCGCAGGTAAGAGCCGGTGGCCCCGTCCAGCAGGCAAGGCCCCTGGGCCAGCAGTTCGGAAAAATTATCCTTTGTCAGCATAAAGATTTTACCTCAGTTTTCAGATGATGGGTATATTATATAGGAAGTGGGTAAGAATTGCAATACCGTTGACCTTTTTCATAAAACCTGCTATAATAGGGAAAATTTTTTCAGAAAGGAAGCTTTTACCGTGAAAAAAACCGTACTGCGGGAATATGCCCGCTTGATCGTCCGCTGCGGCGTCAATGTTCAGAAGGGCCAGGAGGTCATCGTCTATGCGGACCTGGACCAGCCGGAGTTTGTCCAGATGGTGGTGGAGGAGGCCTATAAGGCCAAGGCCAAAAAGGTTACCGTGGAGTGGAGCTATCAGCCCCTGACCAAGGTCCATACCCGCTATCGCTCCGTCACCACCATGGGCACCGTGGAGGAGTGGCAGAAGGCCAAGTATCAGCACGAGGTGGACGTGGTGCCCTGCCGCATCCATCTGATGTCCGAAGACCCCGACGGCCTGAAGGGCATCAATATGGAGAAGGTCACCAAGGCCCGCCGCATGAGCTACCCCATCATCAAGCCCTATCAGGACCAGCTGGAGAACCGCCAGCAGTGGTGCATTGCCGCCGTCCCCGGTGCAGCCTGGGCCAAGAAGGTCTTCCCCGGCGAGCGCACCGGCACCGCCATGGAAAAGCTCTGGGAGGCCATCCTCTTCACCTCCCGGGTCACCGATGACCCCGAGAAGGCCTGGGCAGACCACGACAAGGACCTGCAGGCGCGCTGCGACTACCTGAACAGCCTGGGCATCCGCTCCCTGCACTACACCGCCGACAACGGCACGGACTTCACCGTGGGGCTCATTCCCGAGGGCCGCTTCTGCGGCGGCGGAGAGACGGCCCGCACCGGCATCTTCTTCAACCCCAATATCCCCACGGAGGAGTGCTTTGTCTCCCCCAGAAAAGGCCAGGCCGAGGGCATTGTCTATGCCACCAAGCCCCTGAGCTATCGGGGCCAGCTGATCGAGGGCTTCTCCATCCGCTTTGCGGGCGGCAAGGCCGTGGAGGTCCACGCCGAGAAGGGCGAGGACCTGCTCAAGGCCATGATCTCCATGGACGAGGGTGCTGCCTACCTGGGCGAGTGCGCCCTGGTGCCCCAGGCCAGCCCCATTGCCGAGAGCGGCCTGCTGTTCTACAACACCCTGTTCGACGAGAATGCCGCCTGCCACCTGGCCCTGGGCATGGGCTTCCCGGATACCATTGCGGACTTCCAGAATAAGACATTGGAGGAGTGCCGCAGCCTGGGCATCAACGATTCCATGATCCACGAGGACTTCATGATCGGCTGCGACAGCATGACCATCGACGCCCTCTGCGCCGACGGCTCCACCAAGCCCATCTTCCGGAACGGCAACTGGGCGTTCTAAAAAGCCGCTCCCTTAAACCTTCCCCACCGGAGGGAAAGCTCTTTGGCTCCCCTGCAAGGGGAGCTGGCTCGGCGCAGCCGAGACTGAGGGGTTCCGGCTTTTCGGAACGAAAAGCCTCCGCTGAAAGCGGAATACCGGCCGGGAGTTGTACC
>ERZ773104.767-NODE-767-length-48393-cov-8.841988_pt1 | contig 48393 bp, 43 predicted proteins | sample MGYA00511920_ERZ773104 | MGnify/ENA primary metagenome ERZ773104 (study PRJEB29015, sample SAMEA2737857) | human gut metagenome | biome: human gut; feature: human-associated habitat; material: faeces | place: China | collected 2012 ... | reverse complement strand
CTGATTGCAGAAAAACAGCAAGCAACTTCGCTTTTATTTCATTGCTCGCTAACTCCCTTGAATAGAATAATGCCGCCTAGCTGTTAACTAAGCGGCATTGCCCTGGCGGGCTCTCTTTTTTTGGTGCGGGCAACAGGACTCGAACCTGCACGCGTTGGCAGTGGAACCTAAATCCACCGAGTCTACCAATTCCACCATGCCCGCAGATCTGCCTTTTGCAGCAGGAATATCCTAACACAAAGCGGGCCGTTTGTCAATGCAGGTTGGCGGCGCGGCGGCGCGCAAAATTGCTCTTTTGGAACACCCCCACAAGGACCATCATGCCGATGACCATCCCCCGGAACAGCCCAGTAGACTGGCGGGTAGACGTACTTTGGAGATGGCAGGCAAAAATGATTGCCATAATCACCAGGCAGAACAGATCGTTGATGATATCGCTCAAGGCATACATATTGCTTACGGTCCCCCTATGCGCCGATTTCCCTTTTACCATACCACATTACTTACCAAAAAATATCCTTTTTGTCAAAAAACACTGTTTATCTTCTGCACCGGACAATGGCTCCCATGAAGGCGATGTTGTCAGCGAAGGCAAATCCGTCTGTTTTTCGTAGGGTTGCCCTGAGAAAACAGTACCGTCTATTGACTTTTTCCGGGATATGTGAGAAAATAGCGGCGTTAAATTTAGAAACAAGAGAGGCTTTTTTATGAAGCAATCCAGAACAAATACCTGCGGCGAGCTGCGGCTCGGGGACGCAGGCAAGAAAGTGACCATTGTCGGCTGGCTGGAAAATGTCCGGGAAGTGGGCTCCAACTTTGCCTTCCTGGTGCTGCGGGACTACTACGGCACCACTCAGGTGGTGGTGGAGACCGAGGACATGATGAAGCTGGTCAAGGCCATCAATAAGGAATCCACCATCTCCGTCACCGGCACCGTCCGGGAGCGGGAGAGCAAGAATTCCAAGCTGCCCACCGGCGACATTGAAGTCGTGCCCGAGAAAATCGAGGTGCTGGGCAAGTGCTTCCACAACCAGCTGCCCTTTGAGATCAACAAGAGCCGGGATGCCGATGAGAACACCCGGCTGAAATACCGCTTCCTGGACCTGCGGAACCCCGCCGTCAAGTCCAACATCGTGCTCCGCTGCCAGGTGGTGGCCGAGCTGCGCAAGCGTATGACGGACCTGGGCTTCCTGGAGATCACCACACCCATCCTGACCTCCTCCAGCCCCGAGGGCGCAAGAGACTATCTGGTCCCCGCCCGGAACCACCCCGGCAAGTTCTATGCCCTGCCCCAGGCCCCTCAGCAGTTCAAGCAGCTGCTGATGACCTCCGGCTTCGACAAGTATTTCCAGATCGCTCCCTGCTTCCGGGATGAGGACGCCCGGGCAGACCGCACCCCCGGCGAATTCTACCAGCTGGATATGGAGATGGCCTTCGCCTCTCAGGAGGACGTGCTGGAAACTTTGGAAACGGTTTTGCAGCCGGTTTACGAGAAGTTCGGCAAGTTTAAGCGGGTGGCCCAGGCTCCCTGGCGGCACATCCCCTACAACGAGGCCATGGAGCGCTACGGCTCCGACAAGCCCGACCTGCGGATCGACCTGGAGATCCAGGACATTTCTGCCATCGTTCAGGGCTGCGGCTTCGGCCCCTTCGAGGGTGCCACCGTCAAGGCCGTGGCTGTGGACAACTTCACCCAGGCCAGAAAGTGGATCGATAAGCTGCTGGCCGATGTAGAGGTCCAGACCGGCAACAAGGCCTGCTGGGTCAAGGTGGATGAGAATGGCGCTCTCACCGGCGGCATCTCCAAGTTCCTGGGCGACTGCGGCGAGGCTCTGAAGGAAAAGCTGGCCCTGAAGCCCGGCTCCTTCGTCTGCATGGCCGCCGGCAAGAAGGCCGCCGCCCAGAAGACCGCAGGCGTCATCCGTACCCTGCTTGGCAAGCGGGTGCCCGGCCACTTCGACGAGGAGCAGTACGCTCTGTGCTGGATCGTGGACTTCCCCATGTATGAGATCGGCGAGGAATCCGGCCAGCTGGAATTCTGCCACAACCCCTTCTCCATGCCCCAGGGCGGCCTGAAGGCCCTGGAAGAGGCCGAGGGCGATACCGAAAAGCTGCTGGCCATCAATGCCAACCAGTACGACCTGGTGTGCAACGGCTACGAGTGCGCTTCCGGCGCCGTCCGGAACCACGACCCCGAGATCATGGTCAAGGCCTTCGAGATGGTGGGCCTGGGCGAGGACGATGTCAAGGCCAAGTTCCCCGCCATGTACAATGCCTTCACCTACGGCGCACCCCCCCATGCCGGTGCAGCCCCCGGCGTGGACCGGCTGATCATGATGCTCACCGGCGAGGAGAGCATCCGGGAGGTCATCACCTTCCCCATGAACAAGAACGCCCAGGACCTGATGATGGGCGCCCCCAGCACCATCGACCAGAAGCAGCTGGACGATGTGCACATCGCCCTGGTAGAGGAGTAACTCCCGTTCTCTCCGGATGCACCCGCACCCGGAGAGAATTTTTTGCCATTTGGCTCTTTACAAATCCAGCTTTATCTGCTATAATAGCCAAGCACTTAAGGTGTATGCGCCAGTGGCTCAATGGATAGAGCATCGGATTCCGGTTCCGAGGGTTGGGGGTTCGAGTCCCTTCTGGCGTACCATGGCGAGTGTTCTTATAGGATCTGATCCTTTGAGAACACTCGCCATTTTTATTGCCCATTTTAAGCTGGTTCGTAGCTGACATAGACACCTCTGCGGGTGTTGACAGTTACATCAGGCACGGGCATGGACGGGGTATCCGGGATAAACAGGGCACCCACGCAGTTGTAGTAGATGGTCAATTTCTGAACCCATTCGCCGTTGATTTTCTCGGCTTGGTGAACCTCAATGTGGTTGACTAATTCGTTCAGCATCCGGGGCGTCAGTTTCTTGGCGCGGGTGTACTTGCGGACCGTAGTCAGAAACATATCCGTGGAAACAGCATCACCGCTGAGCTTGTCCAGCTCCTTGCGGAGTGCCTTGATTTTTTCGGATAGCTCCGCTTGTTCTTCCTCGTAACGCTGGGACATTTTGGCAAAGCGTTCGTCTGACAGCTTCCCGGAAATGTTATCCTCATAGATTCGTTCAAATAACCCATCCAGTTCACCATCACGGGCTTGCGCTGCCGCAAGCTCTTTTTGTTTGAGCTTCCGTTCTAGCTCTACCGCCTTTTGGGTACTGCCCATAATGGCCTGCTGAAATTCGTCCTCATATCGTATCGCATATTTTGTGAGCCGCTTGATTTCCCCCAGAACCACCTGTTCCAGAAAATCCACACGGATATAATGGGTAGAGGTACAGCTGCCCCGGCCACTGTTGTAATTGGAGCAGTTGAAATACTTGATATCGTGATTTCCCTGATTGAAGTGGTAGTTCAGGTTGTAACCGCAATCCGCGCATACCAGCAGACCGCAAAACATGTTCCGTTCCCCGTCTTTGGGTTTCCGTCTGCGGATTTTTCCACGCTTTTCCTGGACCTGCTCCCAAACAGCACGGTCAACCACTGGCTCATGCACATTCTCGAAAATAGCCCAGTTTTCACGGTCATTGGGAATCCGCTTTTTGTTCTTGTAAGACTTGGAATAGGTCTTGAAGTTCAGTACATCCCCGCAATACTCCTGCAATGACAGGATGTTGACGATGGTGGAAGGGTTCCACTTTGTGGATGGCTGCTGCGTTTCCTTTCCGGGCTTGCGAATGCCCTTTTTCAGCCAGTAGGCACGGGGCGTGAGGATACCTTCCGATTCAAACATGGAGGCGATTTGCTCCGTCCCATATCCTTCCAGAATCAGATTATAGATCCTGCGGACAATGAGGGCGGCTTCCTCGTCTACGATCCAGTGCTTCGGATTATCCGGGTCCTTGATGTACCCGTAAGGGGGTGGCCCCATAGGTTCCCCGGCGTTGCCCTTGATCTTGTTGCTGATACGGCGCTTTTTGCTGATATCCCGGGCGTACCACTCATTGAACAGGTTACGGATAGGGGCCAGCTCATTTTCACCTTCGGCGGTGTCGATATTGTCCGAAACGGCCACCAGGCGGATATTGTGTTCCGGGAAGAACTCCTCCATGAGCCGTCCCACCTCAATGTAGTTACGACCCAGCCGGGAAAGGTCCTTGACAAACAGAGCGGATGCCCTGCCTTCCTCCAACTGGCGCATCATTTCATTAAAACCGGGGCGGTCCATGGTGACACCGGAAACACCATCGTCAACGAAAGTGACGATATTGGTATAGCCCATGTCCTTTGCCATCTTGGTCAACAACTTCTTTTGATTGCTGATACTGTAGCTTTCCCCTTCCAGATTGTCATCACGGGACAAGCGAGGGTAGATGAACGCGGTAACGTCGCGTGTTTTCTTGTTGTTCGACTTTTTCATAAGTCCTCCTTTTAACAGTCGAGCAACGAATTGTGGTTTCTTCTTCACACAACAATTATACCGCGCTTAACTGTTATTGTCAGCTGATATTCTGAAAATCACAAACTTTTTTCGCAGTCCGCCTGCATGAGACGCAGGAGAACTTCGCCCAGGGTATTGTTATTTTCTGGTTTGAATACCGGCTGAACGACAAACGACCTGCCAGAAATGTGGTAGGTCGTTTGTGCGTCAAGAGGATTTTGTTTAGATGGAGCAGTTTGATTTTTTGATATATTTTCTTGCTTCATAATTCCCTCTCAGATGATTATTTTTGCAATTGGATAGCAGAACAAACGGCTGCTTGGCCTGTGGGTAGCTCCACAGCAGCTCCACGGGAATCTCACCCCCCAGCATCCCGCTGGACCTTACCCATTGCCTGCGACGCTCTGAACGCTCGGACTATGGCTATAAGGGAGTACCTGACCTTCTGCGTGTCGTCGCCCATGCGCTGCCAGGCACATTTTGCGGTGCGGGTAGGAATCGCTCGCTTCACAGAAGGTCACAGCGTACCCGCCGTCCGGCTCGGCACAGAAGGGATGTATTTGTCTGCCTTTATGCTGCGCCGGAGTTATCTGCCGGGCTTTCTTTGTCAAAGGCCTGCCGCAGAGGGTGGAAAGGGAAACACCCTCTGCTTTTGGCTTTTACACAGGCAATACCTTGAAGGCAGTTACAATGCTGACACGCAGCTTCGCTTCCAGTTGGTCCCGCATGGATTCGTCCACACAAAGAAATTCATTTCCGTATGTATCCTTTACGGGACGGGTAGACAGGACGCGGATATAACTGCTGTAGTGCCGCAGGACAGCGTCCAGGGCATCCGTTTCGCCGTTGACGGCTTTCAGAATGGTCTGCACAGGAATGGACGGTCTTACAGTTCCGGCCATTCGTATCCCTCCTTCTCTAAAATCTTGCGCAGTTCCTTCAAAATGCCGATTCGGCGTTTGCTGACCGTCTGATGAACGATGTGGAGGTATTCCGCAATTTCCCGGTCCGTCATTTCCAGAAAGAAAGATAGCAAGATAATATCCCGTTTTCCCTCTGGAAGCTGTGCCAGAATTTCCGCCAGAACATCCCCGGTCACAACGACGGGGATACCCAGCACTTCAAAGATGTGGTCATCCTGGAAGTACCGGTCCTCCACGGCGATTTGGGATAGTTCCTCCGGCCCCATATGGTCCAAAGGCTCCTCCCATTCCCGCTGCCGGCTGTACCCGTTGTGAATACGGTTGGCCTCGTTCTTCAAAACCCTGGTGCAGAACCCACCGAACTGATTTTGAATGCGCTTTTCTTCGGAGTCTTTCATTTTCTCACCTCCCTTCGCAGCCGCGAAGGCGGGTGGTGATTTTCTCCCTTTCAATTGGGTAATCCGAAAGAATGGATTTTGGCAACCAAATTCTGAAAAATTGCAAAAAATTTGAGCCTGCATTACCAAGTTGCTTGGAATGCAGGCTCGAACGCTTGTATTTCTTCAATCTATGTGATTACGCCGTATTTCTACCGGACAATTTAGCGCAGGAAATACCGTAGTGAAGGAGTATGAGCACAAACCCTGGAATAATCGCAAGCATACTAAAGCTACCAATGACCACGGTTATTCCCAGAGTACCACACATCAGGATCGATTCCATAATTAGGATTCGTAATGGAATGATTTTTTCAACCTTGCAGGGCAACAGTCCTGCCGTCAGGAGAACAGCATATTCCCCGCCCGCACTTCGCTTTTCCTGCACGATTTTTTCCCGTGTCAGCATGGCAGAACAAACAACAAATACGACACTTACCAGGAATGTCTGCCATGTCTGCTGTTCCAATAGGTTCCACGCAAGGCTGGTGTCTGTATTTGCGCCTACTGAAAAATTTTGCTTCCGCAGCTTTGCGCTCACTTGTTCCACTGCGCCTTTGTTTGTCAGCAGGAAAGCAACATTTGTTCCTGTAAACTGCGCTCCAAACAATTTGTGGGCCACTTCATAGCTCATATAGATATGGGGTGTCTCTGAATCATCCTGATAAATCCCACAAACCTGTGCTTTTGTCTCCACATCTCCGCTCTTCAATAGGAGTTCTTCTTGGACCGCAATTCCAGGGTCATCGTCCTTCTCGGTAAACAACCTGGTTGCGGCCTCATTCAGCACAAGATATGGCATGTTGGTATTATCCGTGAAGATGGTTCCATCAGTCAGATGTACATTCAGATAGGAGCCGTACACCGCATCAATTTGATTGCTTGTGTCTTTTTCTCCATAAGTTAGTTGACAATTGATTTGCAAAATTGGACTGACTCGCTCTACACCAGAAATTTGTGAAAGCGTATTCAAATCAATTGTTGTACCGTCCGTAGAGCCGATCAGCTCAAATGGGGTGTGCTTTTCCGTATATAGCCGCTTGGCCGTCTGGGTGCCTGGGAACAGCATATAGAGTCCCAGACACAGCATGACGATGGCCGTCCAACCGCAGCGGGGGATGGTCTTTGCCGCAATTTTACAGATATGCCCCGCCATGATTCTTCTGGCGTTTCTTGACAAGGATAATTCCAATGACTGCCGCAAGGATCACACCTCCTAAAATCAGCACGGAAACCCACCACTGGCTTGCTGCCTTTTGCTTTTCTTCTTCCGTGTTATCCGTTTGCTGTAGCTGGACAATCGGGCGGTTTACTGTTGTTTCAAAGGTTGTTTCCTGTTGGAACGCCTCTCCGTTCTCGTTTTCATATATCAAAGTAACTGTACCAACTGTATCACCATACTGACTGCCATTTTCATTTCCCTTGCTGGCATTCAGAGCAATAATGTACAGTTCAATTTTCGTTGTTGCTGAGGTTCCTGCCCCCATGGTGCCGATATATCCCGTGTTGGACGGCGCAAAGCCAAAGCCGGAAACAACACAGCGGACATTGTACATAGGGTCCCGGCCCATATTCATCACCTGAAAGTTTACAGGGATGGTTTCGCCTACAGTTACACTGTCCGCAAACCGGGGCATCACCAATTCCATGTTGGCAGGCTGCTGGATTTCCACAAGCGTTGTACCGGAGGAGGATAGGTTCAAGGTCTTGCTGCTGTCATAATTAAAAGTAAAATTCAATGGGTATTTACCTGCCGGGAGCGAAGAATCCGTTCCGAAGTGAATGGTCAGCTCCGCTTCTCCACCGGCTGGGATTTTATCGATCTGGAAGATATCGCTATCCTCCAGCAGATTGATATGCAGATTTCCGGTATCTACCTTTACCAGCATGTTCCGAACAAATTTCGTTGTCAGGGAGTTTTTCAGCGTGACCGTCAGGGTGAATTCTTCTCCCGCCATAGCCTTTTCCGGCTCTACCCTGCTGCCGGAAATGTATATGACCGGTTCGGCGGTTGCGACCTCCGGGGCCGTCTGCTTGATTTCTGTGGATTGACCATCCGTAATGGTCACATAAATGGTGTAAATGCAGTCAATGGAATTGTTCCCTTCATCGTAACCGGAGATATTGACTGTTACGGGATAAACACCGTTGTACCGCTTTTCCGAAAGGGCAACATCAAATTGCACCAGGAATACATCCTGGGGTTCCTCCGTATCCTTGGGAATAACGGATTCCAGTGTAAATATTTTCTCGTAGTTGGCAATTTCAAAAGGAGCGGATGCGCTGGCCCCCAGGCCCAGAGATACCTTGATCTCGTCCTTATAGAGGCTTCCGTTGGTGCGCAGAGGCAGAACCAAGTGCATGGTGTTCCCGCTGGTCCTGGGTATGTAGCCATCCTCATAGGCCCGGTCCATGCCATGGTAAACATGCTCGGTGTCAATTTCTACCGCAGTTGGAATTTTGGACGGTGTAGTTGGCTGCGTCGGCTGGGTAGGCTGTGTCGGCTGGGTAGATTCCGTGGGCTTAGTGGGTTCGGTGGGTTCAGAGGGCTGCGTCGGAGAGGTAGGGGTTGTAGAGGGTTCTGTCGGGTCTGTTTCGGTTGGTGTCGTCGGTTCCGTCGTGGGCGCGGTTGACTCTGTAGGCTGTGTCGTAGGTGCGGGATCGGACGGCTCCGTTGAAGTATCCTCTTCTTCCTGGTCAGGCGTGCTTTCCTCTTGTGCGGCAACAGTTTCCTCGGTGGCCGTGGTATCGGCGGTATCCTCCGCCAAAGCGGAAAGCGGCAATGTCAGCACCAGTACCACGGCCAGCATTCCCGCAAAAATCTTCTGAATCATTTCTTCTTTTCCTCCATCCTTACACACGCAGTTCTCGTGTCCACTGTACTTGCTTCGGGGCTGGGGCACCGCTGAGATAAATCAACACACTGCCCTCCGGGCGGAGCTTCCGCAGGGTGCGCCATAATGTATCTGTATCCAGGTCCGGTAAATCATCCAGGAAGCCGTGGAACACCAGCACTTTGGGTTTACATATCACAGCCCGCAGAATCGCCCCATGGGCCTGCTTCCTGGCAGAGCATCTTCCTGGCGTATTGTAAAGGTCGTACAGCGGCAGAAGCTCCGAGGTCAAGCTCCTTACCGCCCTTAGAATCTCCGCATTCTCAATGCCCGCCAAGCGCATTGGAAACACAATTTGGTCAATCATCCGCAGCTCTGGAATCCACCCCAAGCCTTGCGGAATTGCCCCAATATTTTCCCGCCGGAAGGCAGCCCCTTGGTCTGGTGTCAGTGCGTACAGGTCAACACCATTGATAAGAACCGTTCCCGCATCCGGTCTTCGCAGGCCGCAAAGGGCTTCAAAGAACAGCTCACTCCGTTTAGGCGAACTGTTTATGAAAATAGTATCCCCGGCATCTGCTTCAAATGCCAGCATCCGTTCCAGATTGCCTGCGCTTCGCAAATCCGGGATAAAGCTTGCTTCTATCAAATGTCCCATTACCGCACCACCGTCAAAACGCCAGCATCCATTTCGCAGACCGTATCGCAGAGTTCGTCAATATCCACCTGGTTGTGGCTTGCCAGGATCACGGTTTTTCCCTCTTCCCGGAGGCCCTTAATGACGTTTCGGATATGTACTACACCGTGCTTATCCAGGCCGTTAAAAGGTTCGTCCAGGATCAGCAGACTGGGATCCTCCATCAACGCCTGGGCAAAGCCCAAACGCTGCCGCATTCCCAGAGAATACTTTCCCACTGGCTTCTTCATATCCGGGTCCAGCCCTACCTGTTCCAGAACGGCCCGGATGGTCAAGGCATTGGCCTTTTTTTGCAGCGAGGCCAGAATCTTTAGATTCTGGGTCCCAGACAGGTGGGGCAGGAATCCCGGTGTTTCAATGATGATGCCGATATCCTCCGGGAAATCCGTTTCCTTCCCCACCTGCTTGTGATTAACGTAGATCACGCCGCTGTCCGGCTTCAAAAATCCGCAGATACACTTCATCAGTACAGTTTTGCCGGAACCGTTGTTGCCCACAATTCCATGGATTTTTCCCTTTTCAAAGGAGTGAGAAACATTTTTCAGAACGTGTTCTTCCCCAAAGTATTTATTAACATCACATACTTCAATCACGTTTTCCATAGCTCACCCCTCCGTTCCTGTGAAGCTGAAATTGTACCGCTTGGCAGCCCGGATAGACGCAAAATACAAGATCACGGACAGGCCAATAAAAATACAATAGGACTGCCACAGTCGGGGCAGTTTGTCATAGCCGAAATTGTGCATATGGTATGTCGCCTGGTTCAGCGGGGACAGCCAGCCGATAATGACATTGGCAATGTAATAGGCTTCATCCGGCAGCTTTAGAATAAGCTGAATGGTATCCGGCTGCATGAGGATTCCGTAAAGGCTGAACACCAGCACACTGACCACCCCCGCCACCTGCCCGAACCGTAAGTTGCAGGCCAGCATCAGCAGCACCATGACGGAAGTGTAGCCCAGCATGAGGCCGAAAATGGAAATCATGCTCTGATAGGGCCAGCTCATTTCCAGAGTTTTTACCAACGCCGGAATTGCTACACGTTCTCCGGCGTTGGTATAGCCGAGAATTGCCGCTGTGGGGCTCCACATATTGGCGGCGAAGGACTGCTGAATGGAAAGCATTACGGTACTTGCTAGCACAAAGATCAGGTAGATCGTGGTAGCTGCCAAAATATACACAACCTGTCCTGTAATCCAGGTCCTCCGGTCTGTCCGCACCAGGTAAAATGGAGTCCCGGAGGATAGGAACGGCATATCCGCAAAGAGCAGCACTAGCAGCACCGAGGATAAAAGGATAGAATTGCTGTCACCAAAGTTCCAGATGAACACCTCCACAAGCTGCATGGTGGTGTTATGCTCCACGGCGAAGGTCACGGCCTTGTCCGAAAGCAGGAAGCACAGAATGAAGGCCAGCAGGAAGGTCACCAGAATCCGGGGATTCCCCCGCCACAGGCGGAAGTTATATCCGGCGATGGAAAAGGATTGACGGATTTCTTTCATAGTTGCTCCAGCCTCCTTTTTCCCCGGATGTAAAAGACCAGTCCACACAGGAACGTCAATTCCAGCAGGAACAGGGCTGCACTTCCCACCCCATAGGGCCAGACTTCCGGGTCAAGCCAGTTCTTGGGGTAGAGCAGCCAGGCATTGGGGAAGTACCGTTCATAGAGGATGACCAGCAGGTAGTATACGATGAAGGGAGATGCGTAGGCGATGTATTTGCTTTCCATGATGGTGCTCATGGTCATGCCGAGGGCGGCCCAAAGGCCGCCGTTCAGAAACAGAAGGATGATCTGTTCGATGATTTGTCGCCCCAACTCCGGCGGATTTTCCACGATCCGTTCCAGAGGCGTAAAAGTAATCGCTGTAATGCCCCATGCGCTTCCTGCTCCCAAAAGCACTGCATCTCCACCGCACAGCCAGCAAGTGATGCAGTGTCCCAGTAGGTAATCCGAATAACTGCCCCGAATGAGAAAAAATCGGGAAGCCTTGTTTTTTATGTCCTCCAAGTACCCTGCGGACAAGGGGATAGTGGCCAGGGCTGGGAGGAAGACGGAAAGGGTATCGGAGGAAAGGGCGGTGCTGATTAGCTCATTGTGGTATTCTTGGTTTATTTGCCCACCATTTTGAAGGATTCGTAGTACCGGTTGAGTATAGGTGAAAAAGATTATACCCATGGTAGCAATGGCTGTCACCCAGAATCGCAAACTGAAGCCACGATACAGTTGGGGAGAAACATTTATCATAGGCATACTTCTCCTTATAAAGATATCTCTTCGGAAATTCTACCAAAGTCACGAAATTAGTTGATGTATATTTCAATTACGGAACCATCCACAGCGTTTAATGCAATCAAAGGAACAATACGGTCATTCCATATTGTCTCGCCGCTTGCAGCGTAAACATTTCCTGTGTGCTTTCCGATATAATCAATCGTTCCTGATAATATGATGCCGGGGACGTAATAGTAGCTTTCGTCCGTACTGGGAACTTTAACCCGTAACATACCATAATCCATTTGACAGATATCAACCTGACACACAAATTCTTCACCTGCATCTTCTTGCATCAGATCAAGATAATCGGTACTCATGCCATACTCGTGATAGTCACTCAGCATTAAATGGTTTTTAGCCAGTTCTATCAGCTCATCAATGCTCTTTGTTGCAACGTTCTCATTTAGAATTTCCTTGATATCAATAGGAGAGAACATCGAAAAGTCCAACAAATCTCCATTAACAGAAAACTGGAAATTTGCGTCTGTCATATAGTAATTGGAAGCATAGACTGACATGCTTTTCAAATTGCCAATCTGAGGTACGCGGACTGCGGAAGTCCCGTTAAAGACAGGAACAGCGCTGACAATGATAATATACTCCGGAGTATCTCCATAATAGGTGGTATGTATGTAAGCCGTATCAATTTGCCACTGTCCCAAGTCCATGTCGTCCAGTATTCTCTCGGCCTTGGCTGTTACCACAGCGACATCCTCATCCGTTGGCTTTTCTGTGCGGCAGAACTTTGCTCGATATATCATTGAATCAATAGAAGATGGAGATCTTCCTTCGCCCAAATGCAGGTACATATTGTTCAGTTTGAAATCACCCATGTTTCTGGTTACAGCGCTAAAGGTATATTCAACCTCCCCAACGTTTGTAACAGCGTAAATGGCATCATTTTCCTGTGATAGATCCTGTCCGGCTAATGTTTCCGCCGAATAAAAGCCATAGGATTCTTTTTTGAAGGTCCATTCACACGCCTTCGGGGAGCCTGAGGGCGCGGCTTCATAAAGAGCGGAATATTTTTCAATAAACCGCTTAACATTATCTACAAGGGAAGCCGTGTATTCAGGCTCTCTTGCGCACAGTTTTGAAATTGCTTCCACATTGGCATATGGAGCCCATCTGTTGATTTTTTCCAGGATTTGCTCTTTTGTGTATTCCGGTTCAAATCTTGGTTCTGGTTCAAACCAGTCTACATCTCCCAGGAGAGCGGTTGCTACCCTTTTGACATCCGTCTCTGTCAAATAATGAGGTACAACTTCTACAACAGGATTGTTTACACCAGTGTATTGGCCGTTAAGATTATAAGTGAACATAACACTTTTGTCCGTACTGGCAAACTTATCTGTGTAGGCAATCGTTTGCGTGGCATCAACTGCAGGAATTTCACTTGCCGATTCAATCACACTGCTATCAAAAGCCCCGTCTTTTTTGTTGACAACAGACTGTGTAGTAGGTGTCTGTTGGCAACCGTACACGCTTATCAGCAGAACTGCCATTAACGCTGCACACCCCAGTCTTTTCATAAATCTGTCCATTGTGTATCCTTTCAATATGGTGGTTAATCATCCCACATTCTCTGAAAGCACTGGCCAAAATGGCCAGTGCTTAGAAGATATGCGTTTGCTGTTATGTAGCAAATACGTCAGTTCAATCGGGTACAGTATGAACAGCGTAATTAATATACGCTTGCGAACTTGCTGCCTTCGGTCCCATCAGTATTATGGTAGTAGAAGTTGTATACACCGCCAGAATACTTAGCGGTAATAGCAGTTCGTCCATTCATCCGAAATAAGGTAGGATTTCCGCTACTAGGTACGTACAAAACTTCCGCCATTTTTCCCCAAGTTGCATCGTTCACCTTACCGTAATTCGTATCATCGCTATCAACAATACCTGTGTCATCCTGGAACTCTTCAACAGCGAGCTTGGTATTGCTTCCGAATAAGCCGTCAACACCGCCGGAGTTGGCGACAAGATCTTCAGTTGCGTCGTTGTATTTCAAAAGAATACTCTGAACTGCCTTGGTGTATCCTGTCTGATAGCTGTCGATACTTGTCTTGGCGAATTTCTTAAAGCGACCTACCCATGTAGCACTAGCCGCAGATGCAGGAACAACCATGATGGTCATGACCATCATAACTGCCAGGGCTAAGGCCATGGTTTTCTTTGCCATTTTCATATAGTTCCTCCTTTGTTTTTGAGAAGTATTACCATCAACCGTCACCCCTTGCCGCTGATGGCCTACGGCAAGCTTTCACAACCTCCAGACGCGCGCCGTTCTAGAAGTCCAGGGCATATATGAATCGCTGATCAGGCAGATCCATATTTGGAGTGGTTACATATTTTGCCAACACTCAGCAAAACAGCTTCCAGGAACATGCCACATGTTATTGGATAATATAGCGCCGGAACCGTTAGTATGGCTGCCGCAATGGTGATTGCATCGCATACAATAAGCAGACTGTAGCTTATTCTTCGGTATTTTCTCCTGTCTTCTTCATCCAATGGTTTTTCATGGCTATCCAATGGGCTGAGCAACAGAATGCACAGGTTACTGAAAACGAATAATGGTAGGATTCCTACATTTGTGTTTTCAAGAATTTTAATTGTAATCACAGTTGCGCCCAGGGCAATGGTGGTGAGTACAGTGCAAGCCGCTTCTGTTTTGGCATGGATGCCCCCGGCATAGGTTCGCAGGGTAATGAATGCGACGAAGAAGACAGCACTCTCACAAGGAATTCCCAGGAAGAAACCAACAGCAACTGTCACCAGAAAGAAAAACAAACATGTAACCAGCAGGAAAAAGCCATAAACGTATAACTCTCGATCAACCTCCTCTACAACCGATGCTGCGACCAGGTTTTCCACAATGCACTCCGCAAGTGTGGTTGCCATTATTTGCTGTTTTTGAAGCGCTTTAGTGCAGCAGGTGCCTTAGGCTGGTAGATGCCCATGCAGGTTGTCTGGTTTGCATCTCGGCGCAGTGCATGTTCCGCAGCCTTTTTAGCAACGATTGCGATCAGGCTTTTTTTGATCTTCATAGCTTTCACCTCCCTCTGGCGACAAAATAACACGTCTTTTGCTGCTTTGCAATAGCCCAATCAAAAGTGCGGATTTTATGCGCAAAATTGCAAGAAATCACATTGTCAGTTGTAGATGTCTATAAAATCATCACAAACTAATTATTTTGCAGATATATTCTATTGTAGTTTGTTCTCGTTTCCTGAAAAACATGGTATTTTATCCACGGTGATCGATATGGATGTTGATAAAAAGCTAATTGGAAAGCGTATTCGGCACCGACGTGAAGTCGCAGGTCTTTCCCAGGAGCAGCTGGCTGAAAAGTTAGCGCTTTCCACCAACCACATTTCCAGTATGGAGTGTGGGAAAAGTCTGCTCACAACAAAACGGCTGTTGGACCTATGCGATATACTCGGCGGTACGCCAAACTACTATTTGCTGGGTGAGATTGAACCAGGAGCGGACCGGATAACCGCCCTTGTCAAGGAATTGCCTCCCGATGCACAGGAAATGCTTTGTCGGCTTTTAGAAACGTATCTCCACGGGTAGCTTCGGTTAAGCTTCTTTGCAAAAATGCTGATTTTTCTACTATTCGCAGATTTGACGTTGCCCTTCAATAATGATAAAATAGGCTTACGATGTTGTGTCCCATCGTAAGCCTATTTTTATGAGGTATTCAAATGAAAATTTTAATCTGTGATGATGAACAAACCTATCTGAATACACTAAAAATTCATATTGACGAATATATGAAGAATCATCATATCCCCTGTACTATTACAGCAGTAGTTGATCCAATTCGGATTGCGCAAAACGATACCGCATTTGACCTTGCGTTCCTGGACATCCAAATGCCGGGAGTAGATGGCATCACATTGGCAAAAGAGCTGCGGCAGCGTAATCCAAAGCTGGCGCTGTTCTTTGTAACCAACTATGATTGCTATCAGGATGATGCTATGGACCTCCGGGCGTTTCGCTTCTTCGAAAAGCCCTTTAACGCCAATCGGCTGTATGCCGGCCTTGACAAAGCTATGGAATATATCGACGGGGCCTATGTGGACCTTTTCCTTTCCGAAAATGGGGCTATGCAGCGGGTGATTGCGGACGATATTCTCTATGTGACTCGAGACGGCAGACGGGCAAGTGTCATCACGCTGGGGAAAGTGTATTCCACAGCTGACAAATATGATGATCTCTGTGAGAAGCTGCCGCAGCTGTTCTTCTACCCTGTCCATAAATCTTATTTCGTCAATCTCCACTATATAGACCGCTACACCTACACAGAGCTGCTTCTTTCTGATGGGACCAAAATTCCTATTGCGCCCAGAAGACAATCAGCATTTCATAAATTCTGGTTTGAGTATTTACGGAGGAAATGATATGCTGAATCCTTTGTTTTCCCTCTGTGTGTATTTGATTGAGATGGTGATTTCCTACATTTTCTTTTCCTCCCTAGGGAAAAAGAAAATGGATACGCGAAAAGCAATCGTAATCGGCTTTCTTCTGTTTGCCTTTGGCTCTACGGTAAATGTGCTGTTTAAGAATAATGGTCCAATCAATGCGCTTACGACATTAGTAGTTAATATTGCTTTTGACTGCTTCTGTTTTGACAGCACATTTTTCAAGAGCTTTTTCTATGCCTTTATTCTCGACATTCTAAATATAGCTCTTGAAGTTGTTGTCATTACCCTTAGCTCTTTTATCATCAGCGATAACTTTTCTGGCTATAACAGCAACTTTCTGCTTCTTATTTTTCAAACTATAACAATCAAAACTCTGTATTTTCTTATCATACTTGTTCTAATCAAAATGATTCGGCCCGGAGATACACAAGATCCAATTCCTATGGATTTCCTCGTTTTTCCGGTATTGACCACCGTGTGTCAGGCGATATTTTGGTATATTTGCGCACAATTGGCAACGTTTTATGAAGTACAGTTTCTCTTATCCATTTCCAGTGGTTGCCTTTTCATTGCCACCGTACTCCTTTTCTTCACCTATTCACACCAAGTAAAGAAGGAGCGTCAGACCATACAGATTCAAAACGAACTGGATAGACTACAAACGGAGCAGTCCTATTATCAAATTCTGGATCAGCAAAACCAGCAATTGATGATATATGCTCATGATGCGAAGAAACATCTTGCTGCAATTCAAGCCTTAAACGAAAACCCAGCAATCGGAAACTATGTAGCAAAACTATCTGAACAGTTGAAGGACTACTCCAAGAGCTGTAATAGTGGCAACAAACTTCTGGATGTTATGCTGAATAAGTACGATATTGACTGTAAAATGCGAGGTGTTTCCTTTGAGTATGACGTTAAGATTTGCAACCTTTCCCAATTGGAAGATATTGACCTGGTGGCTATCCTTGGTAACCTTTTGGATAATGCTGTTACAGCTGCAGAGAAATCTGAAGAGAAATGGATTGTTCTAAACACTGTGCATAGAAATGCGTATAGCGTCATTATACTTAGCAACAGCTGCGACACACAACCCAAACGGTCTGGCAATCGATTGCTTTCTACCAAAAGCAATGTCAATTTCCATGGGTTCGGGCTAAAAAGCGTTGCCAAAGCCATAAGCAAGTATCAAGGTGATTTCGAATGGTCTTATGATTCAGGAAAGCACACGTTTACAATTACTGTGATGATAACAGATAAGGTTACGACCTCTGTTTTATAGACACACCCACACATAAAGAATACGAGGAAAGCATAGATGAACAAAAAAGCTATTCAAATAACATCACTATCAGAATTTATAAATGATGTATCTTTGCAAAGCAAACAATCATTCCACAGCAGGACAACTAACTTTCGGTCTATATATCGCGGACAGCCAAATCGAGAGTGGAACATTGAACCGGCGGTATATCGCAATAATAGGTTTTCCAGCGAAATGGAATATGTAAGGGAAATGGAACGACTTGAACCCGAAGAATTTTTAACACTTTCTAGAATAGAAAAAATTGTAAAAATGCAGCATTATGGGATTCCTACAAGATTGCTGGATTTTTCGTACAATTCCCTAGTAGCTCTATATTTTGCCTGTTGTTCAAACCCTGAAAAAGATGGTGTTGTATTTGAACTCAACGCCTTTCCCCTATATAATCAAGATTTTGTGTGGGTATCTATTGTTTTGAAGTACTTGTTTGAGTATGGTCGACTTCCCTTCAACACAGAGCAGATGATAGAAGAATTAAAGCATGAGGTTGAGCTGTACCCACAAAGAGGCGTTGAAGCGTTCTATAATACTGATGCTATTCAAAAGATTCTGACAACCCCAATAGGACTGTATCCCAGGCTCTCAAATGATAGAATCAAAAGTCAAGATGGAGTTTTTATAATGGGGGGAATGAATATAAAAGAGAAAAACATAGACGGGATCGTATTTGAAAAGCAGAGTTACAGTAGCATCAATCAATTATGGCCAGAGAGTAGGGAAATAATTATTCCTTCCTCCACAAAAAGCGAAATATTGCAAGCGTTAGATAAAATTGGAATTAATCGGAGAAAACTTTTTCCAGAATTATCTGTTCAGGCAGACTATGTTACAGAATACATTGATGCTTTGGCAAGGTGAAGAGATTGCATTAATTTTGTTGTACTTAAGTGGAAATATCCCCAATAAAAGTGACCTATGATAACAACTATGTTAAAGTGCAGTATATTGCAGCACATCCCTGGGTGGGGCGTCATATAGGGGGTCCAATATACATAATATAAATTCCATCAGCACAAAGGCACCGACCTTTTTGATAGTCGGTGCCTTCTCCTTGCGATTATCCCTTCCCCCCAACCATTAGTAAACTACACGTTCCCCCCGGATGGATGAGCAAAAGGCAAGTTACCGTAGATTCTGTTTTTCAGTGAATATTATCTTCTCTAATGCAGTATTTCTTGTATTTTCTAAAAATAGGCGTGTTCTCAAGACAGTATTTAAGGATATCATCTCTGTAAATCAAATCCTCCTTAGCAAGCCTTCTGGTAACTTTTTCTGAATATTTACTCCATGTTACACCGATGGCTTTTTTTAATGCAAAGTGATGAATATCATTCTCGTCAACGAACTTATCAATCAAGCCAAGAAGTGCGGCAATAATACCAGGCACACCGACAAGTGCCCACCAACCAGAGAGTACAACATCTACGTATTGTTCGATAGCTTTTTCACCTATCGCAATTAACACAGTTGTAACAATCCACCACCACTGGGCACATAAAATCAATAATCTCCATACACCGAGTTTGTTGACGAACGGCTTTGATGCTAGTTCAATAATCCGTAAATCACGTTTTTCGAGTTCGCTCCCGTGGTTACTAATCGCATCTTGAAGATCCGTTATTTGAGTATGCAATGAACTGTTTTCCATTTTGACAAGTTCATCTATGCTCATGGCAACTACTTCTTCGGTTAGTAAATCTGCGTCTCCTTTTGAGTTCATGACCAAAATTTCTTCTAACTGTTGACGCCTAACTTCTGAAAGGTTAACAAGTTCCAATCCTTTTTCCTTTTTGTACGCAGTAGCGGTTTCCCGAAGCTTCTCAAAATATTGTGTATTGGGATTTTGAGCAGAATACGCAAATCTCGCTAAAGTTATGGCCGGAAGATCAGCATATTCATTTGCGTATGGAACCCATAGCCGGAAAAGAAGCATATTATCAGAAATAATCGGTAACGAATGTGGGTTCCATTTTGTTGAAGAACCTGCTGCTAATGCTTCGGAAACGTATTGTTTAAACGTATATACAAGTTCAGAATTCGTTGTCAAGAAAACAGGAAGTTTTAATCTTCCTCCATAGCGAACGGAATAGTCTCCCTTACGGAGTATATTAATTTGATTTATTATTTCTACATCATTAGCAACTGCACCATGGCGCCAATCCTTTTCAGATATAATGTACTGAGTAATCTCAGATACTTCCACAGAATACCGCCGAATTTCTGATGCATTCCAGTCAAACGCACCCGGAATTTCAACTTTATATTCTTCTTTCAAACGCGGTAGCACCGAAGTGGAGTTCTCTTTTAGCAGCGATGCTCCAATTGGATTTAATTCCGCATAGATACGTAATTCTGAATCGGGAATGTCAGATGCATTCTCTCTACGATTGTAATAATCACCTGCTTTGCTTAATGCATTTTGTACCTCATCTAGAGTTTGTTGAAATATTCCTATTTTTCCACCGTATTTTTTTGTAATCAGATTAATCAATTCCTGAGCCGCTTGTACTTGCGCCTCCCATGAATAACCCAATGCACGTAGTACAAGTTTCGTATCCAGGTAAAAAACAGTTCCTGTAAACTTCTGCCCTCTATCCTGCTGATAATCGCCAATCTGGTGTATTCCTTGGTATATCATCATTCCATTGACAATCTCTTCAAGGTACTTCTTTTCTATACTTTCAGGGCTTTTCTGAATCTCACTAACATATTTTGCAACATACCAAGATGGATTAACTTGTTTATTATCCACAGCAATATCTTCATATAGGAAAATTCGAGCACCATTACCTTCTTCACCAAGAAATACAGATAGATATTTCCTGGCATCATCTTCTGACCATGATAAATTGTACCGCAACTTTACAAAATCTGCCATCGCTTTTAGGACACGATTTTCTTGCTCATGGAGTCGACGCCTTGTACCTTCGAATGCTGCCGCATCGAAGGTAGTGTCTTTAATTGAATAACCACCGCCATCAGGCAAAGTAATAAGCTTACCAGATTTTCTCAGTATTCTTGTACAGCTCTGTATCATTTGCAGAGGCATATTAAGTCCAAACTCTGAGTACAACTTATCCCTTATTTCATCCATACGTAATGATTGATTGGGCGCGGTTATTAGTACATAAAGGACATAGTTACAAAAAACATGAAGAGGATTTTTATTGGTCTTTATATATGCGAGTGAGACCAACGTATTAGGATTTTTCATATCTATCATCACCTTTTTAATTATACCACCTCCAGCTAAATATTTCTAGCCCATCTCTACATTTTGAGCAACTCTATTGCATAAGACGAATCAGCGATAAATATTATATACATTTTTCCTCTGTGTATGAGGACTTTACAATTATGCTGATAATTTACAGTGGCCAAATTATTTATTTCACGATTACATATATGGTAGCAAAAGAAACGATAGCAAGCACAGCAAGTGAGTACCCACTTGCGAAATTTGCTATTGGGCAAATCCCAAACCCTTAGACGAAAACGGAGGCGGTAGATGGCAGTCAGAAAACGAAATATTCAAATCAAATTTTACGTTACGGAGGAGGAAAAACAGCTCATTGACAAGAAACTGACCCAGCTCCCGGTCAAGCGGATAGGGGCGTACCTTCGGAAGATGGCGATTGACGGGTATATCATCAACCTGGACACTGCGGATATCAAAGCCTTTACCGGAGAACTGGCCGCCATTGGGCGGAATATCAATCAGATTGCCCGACGGGCAAACGCCGGGGATTCTCTGTACCAGGCGGATATCCAGGAAATCCGGGAGAGGCTGGACGAAATATGGCAGTTACAAAGACGCATCCTATCAAGTCTACCCTAAAGGCTGCCATCGATTACATCTGCAATCCAGCCAAGACGGACGAACGCCTGCTGATTTCCGCCTATGGCTGCTCCGCCGAAACAGCCGACATTGAATTTGCATGGACCAGGCAACACGCCATTGACAAGGGCGAGAACCTGGGCCGCCATCTGATTCAGGCATTCGCACCCGGAGAGGTAACGCCGGAGGAAGCCCATCAAATCGGTTTGGAGCTGGCGAAGAAAATCCTGGGTGGGAAATACGAGTTCGTCTTGACCACCCACATTGATTGCGGCCACATCCACAATCATGTGATCTGGAATGCCGTCAGCTTCACGGATCACAAGCATTACCACTCCAATAAGCGCAGCTATTATGAGATTCGCCGCGCCTCTGACCGGCTCTGTAAGGAGCATGGCCTGTCCGTCATCGTTCCCGGACAGGAGAAGGGCAAGAGCTACGTTGAGCATCAGGCTATACGGAACGGCACCAGCTATAAGGCAAAGCTGAAAGCCGCCATTGACCGACTGCTCCCGGCCTGTGCGGACCTGGACGATCTGCTCCGCAGATTGCAGGAGGAAGGGTACGAGATCCGGCGGGGAAAGTACACTTCCTGTCGAGCATCCGATCAGGAACGGTTTACCCGGCTGAAAACCCTGGGCATCGATTATACAGAAGAAGCCCTTACGGTCAGAATTGCAGGCCGTACTCGCCCATCGAAGTGTCCCAGGGTGCAGGATGACCGCATTCAGCGAATCACCGTCATCCAGGGCAATCAAAGCCCCGGGCTTCAACACTGGGCAAAGCTGCAAAAGCTGAAAGAGGGTGCCAAAACCCTAAACTATCTGGCAGAGCGTGGCATTGACAGCTATGAGATGCTGGATCGTAGGCTTGCAGAGCTGAACGCCGCTATTGACGATTCGCTCGCCGCCATCAAGGCCGTGGAAGTGAGAATTGCGGAGCTGAATCTAATCGCTAAATACGCTGCCACCTACCGGAAGTGCCGCCCGGTCTATGACCGTTACCGAAAATCGGATGACAAGGAAAAGTTCCTTCGAGGACACGAAAGCGAGATCATCCTTTTTGAGGCCGCCGCCCGGGAGCTGAAACGGCTGGGGGCCGTCCCGCTGCCCGCCGTTGAAAAGCTGGAAACGGAGCTATCGGAACTGACTGTGCGGAAAGGTACTTTGTATGCGCAGTACACCACCGCCAAACGGCAGGCGAAAGAGTACGATACCATCAAACGAAATCTGGACATTCTGCTCCTGCCGGAGCGGAACATCACACACGAATTAGAGTAAACAAGGAGAATGCTATATGAACGAAAAGCCGGTCATCATCGTCACCGGGAAGGTGCCCAATATGCAGAGTTGGTATGAGGAGAAGTGCAAACGCGCCCTAGAAGAACTTGCCCATCTGTCCGATACCATCCACCGCCCGGGAGATACCCCCAACCGAGGCTGGGCGACCAAGGAAGAAGAAATCAAAACGCACCTGTTCAACGCCACGCGCCTGGTGCTGGCCCTGGCAAATGTATCCTGCGGCCAGCGGAAAAGCGTAGGCAGCGAGGATGTGGGGCGCATTGTGGATGAAGGATTTGCCGGGTACGAAAAGGTCTGGGGAAAATTTGCGGAATAGGCATCGTTCGCAGATTATTAGCGTCTCCTGAATCCACAGCTGCTATAATGGATTCCGGGAGGCGATATACCATGACAAGAAAAGAAGCTGTCTTTCAGTTTTTTAGAAAAAGCGTAATACCCATGGCTGGGGCGGCCCTGCTGGTGTGCATCTTCAAGTCTGCCTGTGTGAGGGATGGGGCGGTTGACTATCTGTGGCTCTGGATACTCTGCGGGCTGCCCTTCGGCCTCCATCGGATGTGGCTTTGGATCGTGCCGGACGGCTCCATGGGTAGCGGGATTGCCTTGTTTGCGTTGAACTTCATTGTCGGCGGTATCATCGGTGGATTTGTTCTGGTCTGGCGACTGATTGTGGCGGTATGCTATGTACCATTGACCATGTATCGAATGATAACGGGGTAAGACGGCCAATATACTCATATTCACGCTTTTTATGTACTTGGAATGAATCAGTAAGGGGTTCAAGGCGGTATATCATCGGTTGACCACATTGGCACAATTTGCTATAATAACAATGAAAGGCACAGGGGAATTGTTTTTCGTTAGCGTTACTGCAACGTCGTATATTAATGTCCAGGGGATATTCCCCTCGTTCACTGTCTCGTATGATCATTTGGCGCATTGTTGCCGGGTCAGAAGGTTGAATTCCCCTGTGTCTTTCATTGTGAGGTGTGCCATGAATCAGGAAGAAATTAGAGAGATGTTTTCCAAACTGCAGACAAGGCATGATGTGGCAAGAATTCTGGGGCTAAAGGAGAGTAGTCTCCGATATTTCCTTTACAAGCGACGCCCTGAGAGTATGTATCGTACATTCAGTATCAAAAAACGCAATGGAACTGACCGGGTAATCTCTGCACCCCAAAAGGAACTAAAAGCAATTCAGCGGAAACTTGCGTATGTTTTATCCTGCGTGTATGAGCCTAAGGTTTGTGCGTATGGATTCGTTGCAGGTAAGAGCAACGTTGGTAATGCATCGCAACACACCAAAAGGACGCTGGTCTTAAATATAGATTTGAAGGACTTTTTTAGTCAGATTCATTTCGGCCGGGTCCGTGGGATGTTGATGAAACCACCATATTCCATAGGAGAAGAAGCTGCAACAACAATCGCACAGATTGCTTGCCTGAATGGGATACTTCCGCAAGGGGCGCCATCATCTCCAATCATTACGAATATGATTTGTGTCCCTCTTGACAACGCGCTGATCCGATTGGCAAAAAGTGCAGGGTGTGTATATACACGATATGCCGATGATTTGACTTTTTCTACCTATAAGAGTGCCTTTGACAGGAATATTGTGTCCTTTGAAGATGATAAAATAAAAATCGGCAATAAATTGGCGGGTATCTTGGAAAAACATAGTTTCTCTATAAATCCGGAGAAAATCAATGTACGTCGACATTCACAACACCAGGAGGTTACAGGATTGACGGTAAATGCTTTTCCAAACCTCCGAAGAAATTATATTCGTAATCTCCGCGCTATTCTTCATCATTGCCGCACACAGGGAATTTATGAATCAGCCAAAGAGTATATTGCAAAGGGCTATTGCAAAAACTCTGATATATTAGCGGCGGTAAATGATCCTGAGAAACGCGAAACCATCGAGAAATGGTTTGAGTATGTACTTAAAGGAAAAATCAATTATATAAAGCAGATAAAGGGCGGCGATGACCTTACATATCTTTCTTTTGCGCAATGCTTAAATCAAATTCTTGGAAGGCAGGTGTTCGATGTTTCCAATCTGTATAAATTAAACCAGCTTGCACTGGAAAACACATTTATTCTGGAATGTGATATGGGAGATATTTATGAACAAGGAAGTGCCTTCTATATTCCCAATGTCGGTTTGCTCACTAGCTACCATGTTGTAGAGCACGGGGTTTTATATAAGGCATATACCTGCCCAGGGTATAAGAGGGATTCTTTCTGTGCCGTTGGATTGGATGCAAATTTGTGGACATCAGATAAAAAGATCGATTACGCAATTTTCAATATATCCCACCCACTATTAGGGGATAAGGGATTTAAAATTGGTGATAGTACGAATCTTTGCGTTGGAGATCAAGTAACGGTTATCGGATATCCCAATTACCAAGAAGGGGATTCCCCATACATTCAAAACTGTGCCATTACAAGTAAAAAGACCTTTATGGGAGTTCCCTTCTACACAGTTAGTGGACGTATTGTCCACGGTGCCAGTGGAGGTGTGGTCCTGAATTCCAAGAGGGAAGCCATAGGAATTATTAAAGGCGGCGTTCAGACACTACGAGATAACGAGGATGACAGAAACGATAACCAGGGATTTATTCCGATTCATTTAGTAATTGATCATATGATGCAAAGTGAAACTGAGAACATGGCACAGTGAATTGTGCGGCGGCTTGGACAAGGTTCCAGGCCGCCAGTTCTGTGAATAATAAGTATACGAAAGTTCTCCAATGTACCGATATATATTCCCGAATTACCAGGGTTCGATACAAAAATTGAAAAGTGCAATATATTCAGGTAGATAGATGCTATAACAAGAAAATCAGAAATAATTACTTGGGGTTGACAAAAACAAAAAAATACTGTAAAATGAGCTCACAATTTAATGTGGCTTGGAGGTTGTTCTTATGGCAACTTGTTTTTCTGATATTTTCACAGCTCGCCAGCTGGTTACATTGGCATCCATTGTACAAGTCGGAGACGCCGCATACCGAGATTTGATGGAAACACAGCGACCAATGTTCGCACACCCCTATTTTGCGGACACTCGTGGTCGCATTCGAACAAAGTTTGTTCAGATGCAATGCGAAATTGAAAGTCACGAACCCAATTTCCCATTTGAGTTCTCACAGCGTTACTTTGAGTATAATCAGTGTATACCTGAGTTGCGGACCAAAAATGTAATCCTTCATATTGCAAGAAGTACCGCTCCTGATTGCCTTCCTTATGAATCTAAATATAAGCTTCGCCTTTCAAACAACAATTTTGGAATGCAACGGCAAATGGTAATAGATACAGACTTTCAACCGCCTTATTCTGAAGCGCCATTCTATGGGCTGCTGGTATTTGGCGGTCGTGAGAGCACTTTTGCCGTTGTCCAGTTTCCAGAACCTGGCTATGAGAATATCGCAGAGATTATCACAATTCCTCAGATGTCACTTACTGGTATCCCTGAGGAAACTGTGGTGTTTGAGAGAAAGAAGGCTGCCCTCAAACAGGAGTTCCTTGCCCGTGGACTTGAGGAGGCAAAGTAAACATGGAAAAGGTTATTGCGTCTAGGATTACAGAGGCACGAGAATCTCGTGCCTTGTCCATGGAAGATCTTGCTGAGAGCATAAATGTAACTAGGCAAACAGTATCCAAATACGAAAAAGGTGTTGTAAGCCCGTCGCCAGATGTATTACTTGACATTTCACATACATTAGATTTCCCTGTTGACTTTTTTTATAAAAACAATCCAGGAAATGACACGGCGGATAGTGCCTTGTTTTTTAGATCAAATTCAACAGTTCGAAAAAAAGTGAAAGTAGCCTGTAACTATCAGATTAAGTGGGTAGATGAAATAAAGCAACAATTAGAGGAATATGTTGATTTTGTCGAGCAAAGAATACCTGTAATTGACGGCGAGTATGAGGATTTGACTGAAAACGATATTGAAGATCTCGCACTTTCTATACGGAAAAGTTGGGGATTGGGTGATTATCCCATCACCGACTTAATTGGGCTGCTGGAAAACAAAGGAGTAATCGTAGCGGAGTTTTGCCCCAATAAGCACTGTGAATTTAAAGGTGTGGATGCCTTTTCCTCATGGAAGAATGGTACACCTTATATTTTGTATCATGCCGAACAGAAAAGTGCAGTCCGAACAAGGTTTAGCATCTTGCATGAACTGGGACATTTGATTATGCATAGTTCGATATCGGCAAGAGATGCCGAAAAAAAGAATATCGTTGATTTGGCAGATGCACAGGCGGATAGATTTGCGGCCGCATTTTTACTGCCCGCTACATCATTTCCTAAAGACTTAAGAGGGACATCTCTTACAATGTTGGAAATTATAAAAAGAAAATGGGGTGCGGCAATGTCTACAATTATAAAACGCTGCGAGACGCTGGATCTGCTTACAGAAAGTCAAATCGATTATATGAAGAGACAAATGACAACCCAGCGATATTGGCATAGAGAGCCGCTTGATGATGTGTTGACGATTGCAGCACCGGAGATATTACGCGATGCTGTTACTATGCTGATCGATAATGGTATTATTACTAAAGAGATTTTTATTAACAAATCTGCATTTAACGCTGCGGATTTAACTTGCATTTGCAACTTGCCGTCAGACTTTTTTGGCGCAGAAGTAGCAAGAAAAAAGCCAATTTTACGAATTGTTTCTCCCAATAATGTAAGTTGAATTGATTTTTCTTTGATTCTCAATATACAGGATATCTGCTCCTCGGCAAAAGATTATAGTATTCTATATCGTCCATTTAACATAAAATCCACCGATTTGCGTATTTTGCTTGTTTATAAAATAGCGATGAAGGCAGATGTGCTCAAACCAGATGTGTCTCAAAGGGAGCTTATCAATCCATTCACCACGGCACACAGAAAAAGAGTGGGCGTGCAGCCTCCCTGGAGAACCGGGGAACTGCACGCCCGCTGTTGTTATACAGAAGTGTTGGAAATCGAATATTTTCTTTCTCTCAGTCTGCGAGAGAATGGGTATGGAAAATCATAAGAGGCTGCCTTTTATCTTCCAATACAGAGGAAGAAATAGCACTTTTTCAATCCATATCACTACATTTTTTGGAACGCCGTGAAAGGTATCGGGGGCAGGCAAGCTGTTTCACCCGGAAACTCTGCTTGCAGCTATGAACGCAGTTCCTACACAGGCTATGATACTGCCGCCGTCCGTTCCCGCCCAGGAAGAACGCCCATTCCAGATGCCATTTCTTGCTTCGGCTCATCGTTCCTCCCGTTCCGGCGTATCCTGACTGGGAGCGTCTACCTTTGGCTGTTTGGCACACTCCTGCCGGGCGGTTTCCAATCTGTCCCGGACGGAGGGGCGTTCCAAAGCTCTGGGGTCAGCGGCTACCGCAAAGGCACGGGTGCCGTTGCCCATGATAAGGAAACGCCGGTCATCGGAATGGTGGTGGACACCGTATCCCAGAGCCTCCATTTGCTTTTGGCTCAGAGCTGTTACGCAGAAGTTCCCCCTGGGAGTCTGCACATGGCCTCCGGTTTCAAACTTGTCTGGGAGATAGGCTTTCTCCTGGGCCTGCTCTGGCACTGGAAGCACAACCAGTTTGCCGTCCCTGGGGACAAACAGCTCTGGTATTCGGAACTGCTCCGTGTACTTCTGGATCAGCTCCGGGGTCAGAGAGGCGAAGTCCTCGTCGCCCAGGCCGACCACCAGGAATGTGCCGGCCACAATGTCGTAGAGGCTGCCGGTTTCATCCCGCAGGCCACGGTTCAGGTCCATGCCCACCAGCTTTCCCTCGTCATTGCAGACCAGAGCCACAGGGGCATCGTAGGGATAAATGGCCTGAAATGTTCCATCGACTTCCGCCTGCATGGATTTGTAGCCGGGAGCGATTTCCTTCACATAGGGTTCTTTCAGCGGCTCCACCACTAGGACAGTCATTTTCTCCGGCTCCCCGTAGACGGCCCGGGCCTGTTCCACAATATCCGACGGGGTCTGCTCATAGGCTGCTGCCTCGGCGGCATATTCCCGCTCCGCCTTTTCCGCAAAGGCCAGCATTTCATCAATGCGGGATTTGTCCGGGTTTTCAAGTCCTTCCCGGACAGCTTCCGGGTCAAAATCCAGCCATTCCTCATAGCCGGTGGCCTCCTTGAATTTCTCCAATTCAGAGGGAAGATAATCTGTGGCTTTCTGTCCTAGGGCTTCCAGTTTCTCGCTGTAATCCGCGATTCGTCCCGCAAGAAGTTTCTCCTGGATATTCGGCCATGCGTTTTGAGCGGTTGGGAAAGCAGCGGCGTATTGGGGATCTTCCTGCCGAAAAAGAGCGTCCAGATCATAGGCAATATCAGCGGCCCACTCCTCAATTTCTTCCTTGGAAAGACCTTCTTCGGGAACGGACATGACCCGGTATTCCTCCGGGATGTTTTCCGGGTTCCCGTCGTAAAACTCCACGAAAGAATCCCCGGTATCCCGGACATAGCCATAGTCGGTGAACTGACCGTACTCGTCCAACGCCACATCCCGCCCGTAGGCTTCATAGTCGATATAATTTCTCAGATACTCCGGCACCGGCATGGCATCCAGTTCTTCTATGTAGTACCGGCCCAGGTCGTCATAGTCGGTGATATTGGGGTTCATCTCATAGCAGTCCAGATTCTCCGTCAGGTTTATCATATCCTGCAGGCTGCCGCCGTGATCGCCCACTGACATGGCCGCCTGGAACTGCTCGTATTCGCTCTGGCTCATTTCGTCCAGCTTGGAAGCAAGATAATTCAGCTCGTCCAGATTAACGTATTCTCCCAGCTTGTCGTACAAGCCGTCCACATAGCAGTCATAGTCTGTAATGAACCATTCCTCATAGGCGTATCCAAAATCGTCCATTTGGCCAATGCCGATACTGTCCATGGCGGTCTTGAGTTCTTCCGCTGTGGTGGGAAACTTCACCCATTCACCTATCAGTTCACCCTCATTGTATTTGCCGAGGTTCGTAATGAATGCGGCGAAGGGATAATCCCGGTTATATTCATATGTAGGCATTCTGCCGCCCCCTTACCGCTCCGGCCCCGCATGGCTGACATCCCGTTCCGGGGCCGCCTGGGCAGCGCACTCCTCTTTGGCGGCGTTCAGCCGATCCCGGAGGGAGGGACGCTTTTCCAACTTTGCCCGAAGAATACTGTCCAGATCCCGGTCAGAAAGATCCGAGAGGTTGTCCTGGGGCACCTGGAACATGACGGTGCGGTCCCCAACCTGGGCGTAGACCTCAATGGTCTGGAACCTACGATTATACTTATTTGCCAGGTCGTCAGGCAGAGAAGTGATTTTGTCCCCATCCATGCCGGCAACCAGAAAGGTGCCGGCAATTACGTCATAGACCTGGCCCCGGCCATTGTATAAGGCTCGGTTCCATTCCAGACCGGATTCTCTGCCACCCTCCCGGCATAGCAAGGCCACCTCTGGCCCGAATGGGTGGGTAACGGAGTAATCGCCGCCCAGAATGCTATGGAAATCACTTCCTTCCACTTCCCGCAGGCAGGGGGCTTTCCGTGGCTCCACCACAAGGACCTGGATGGTATTGAGCAGGTCATCCAGGGCAGGGTCGTAGGCGGTGAGCTTTTTGTAGTCCTGCAGGTCAGAGTAGAGGGCATCCTGTTCCGTCTGGCCCAGGTCCTTCAGCCTGGATTCCAGAAAGGCGACCTTGCCATCTATCAGCCAGTCATAGAAGGCTGCCACTTGGGACCGTTTCTCTGGGTACTTTTCGGCATACCCCCTGTCAAAATCCCGAAAGAAGCTGTCAAACTGGACTGCCAGGTCCTCCGCCCAATTCTTCTTTTCCTCGTCGGTCAGCAGAAGCAGCTCCGGGGTAAACACGACGTAGCCTGCCGGGATCGTCTCCGGGTTGCCGTCGTAAAATTCCGCAAAGGGGGAGTTGGTGGGAGAGATATAGCAATCGTCCTCAATAGAGCCGCCCTCGGATTCCGCAACATCACGACCAAACGCCTCATAGTCAATGTAGTCCTCCAAGGCCCGGAGCGTGGAATAGTCGTAGGTGTCCCGCTCGTGGAGGACGTATTGGGCCAGATCCTCGTAGTCTTGGATGTTCGGCTCAATGTCGTAGCAATCCAGATTCTCCGTCAGGTTGATAAAATCCTGGATGGTATCACAGTGACGGCCCGTATCCACAATGGCCTGGTAAGAGCCAAACTCCCCGTCCGTCAGGGCTTCCAGGGCAGCGGCCAGATAGTTTAACTCGTTGATATCCGTACAGTCCTCCACAGCGGCGGCGTTGTAAAGGTGGCAGTCTACCTCACCCAGATACCAGCCCTGCCGGTCCCCGCCGATATTTTGCAGCAGCTCCCGGAGTGCCTGCTGCGTGGTGGGCAGCTCCAACCACTGCTCCCGCTCCGGCTCCTCTTGGTTGACAATGCGGACAGAAATGGGGAAAAGAGACCCATCATACCGTTTTTCCAAATCGTGACCTCCTTATGTTTTCTTTTGAAATTCCAGCTTGTAGTGAACATATTTTTCGCCGGTGTCATCCAGCAACACCGCGGCATCGTAGGCAACGCCTTTCTTTTCGGACCACATGCCCTTCACCAGAACCCGCCCCTTTTTCAGAAGGTCAGCCGCCATTTTGGCGGTCAGCACCTTGTTCCGGGAAGTCCAGAACCGGTCATCCTTCCAGAGAACAAAGCCGCAGCTCCGATCCGAACAGGCAAAGTTCTTCTTGCCCTCATAGACAGGCTTCCCGCAGCGGGGACAGACACCCACACTTTCCCGTTCCGGGGCAAACAGCGTCCGGCCTTCCTCGGATACCTGGGCATGGTCGGAAACAAGGGTTTGTACCATATCTCGGATACCATCCAGAAAGGTATCCGGGGAGGCGGAACCCCTGGCGATCTCCGTAAGTTGCTGCTCCCATTCGGCGGTGAGCATGGGAGAGGTCAAAGGCTCCGGGAGAATGGAGAGCAGATTGATGCCGTCCTGGGTAGGAATCAGATTCTTGCCCTTGCGTTCCACAAACCCGGCGGCTACCAGCTTTTCGATAATGGCAGCCCTGGTAGCAGGAGTGCCCAGGCCCTTCCGTTCGGCATCCTCCGGGATATCCTCTTTCCCGGCGTTCTCCATGGCTGACAGAAGGGTATCTTCGGTGTAGGGTTTCGGCGGTTGTGTGAACCGTTCTACTATAGTTGGGGCAGCTACCTCGTAGGTGCTCCCCTCTGAAAAGTAAGGGAATGCCGCTGCTTCCTCCGGTGCTTCTTTCAAGAATGTATGGAAAGTCTGATCAATATCTTGCCAACCCTCGGAAAGAATCCGCTTGCCCTTTGCGGTAAAGGACTGCCCGCCGCAATCAAGGGTGGTCGTGACCGCTTCATACACATAGGACTCCGCTGCCGCGCACAACAGTTTGCAGCAGACCAGAAGCAGAAGATTCCGTTCACCAACAGGCAGGGCGTGAACATCTGCCTTTTCCAGTTCCATTGTGGGAATAATGGCGTGGTGGTCGGATACATTCTTGTCGGAAATGATGGCCTCCACCAGCGGGAAGAAGTTGCTGCAGCTATCGAAAGGCGGCAACTTCGCGGCAAGGTGGATTACGCAGGACGCCGTTTCAGCCATATCAGAAGTCAGATATCGACTGTCCGTCCGAGGATAAGTCAGCAGTTTCTTCTCATAAAGGCTCTGGGTGTAGTCCAGTGTCTGCTTTGCGGTATACCCCAACAGCCGGTTCGCCTCCCGCTGCAAGGTAGTGAGATCATAGAGCTTCGGCGGTTGCTCCTTTTTCTGTTCCTTTGTGACGGAAGTACAGATAGCGGGAACCCCCTTGCAGGCCGCCGCTGCCCGTTCTACTTCTGTGGAGTCGTTGAGTTTTTCCGACACTGCCTCGGTTCCGTTCATTTCCAGCCGCAGAACATAGTATTTCTCCTTCTTAAACTGGGAGATTTTCCGCTCCCGCTCCACCAGCATTGCCAGGGTAGGTGTCAGCACCCGGCCCACGTTCAAGGTGCGGTGGTAGAGGACGGAGAATAGCCGGGTGGCGTTGATGCCCACCAGCCAATCCGCTTTCTGGCGGCAAAGGGCGCTCTGGTACAGGGCCTCATAGTCAGCACCGGGGCACAGGTCCGAAAAGCCATCCCGGATGGCGTTATCCTCCATGGAGGAAATCCAGAGCCGCCGTACCGGCTTGCGGCACCCAGCCATTTCATACACCAGCCGGAAGATAAGCTCCCCCTCCCGGCCAGCGTCGCAGGCGTTGACGATGGTGTCCACATCGGAGCGGCCCATAAGGGCACGGAGATTTTCAAAGGCGGCCTCCTTGCCGGGAGCCAGCACATAGCGGAAGGGTTCCGGCAGAATAGGAAGGTCCTCAAAATGCCATTTTCGGAAACTGGGATCATACCCGGCGGCATCCATGGGGGATACCAGGTGGCCGACGCACCAGGAAACCAGCAGATTGTTTCCCTCATAAAAGCCGTCAGCCCTGGATGTAACACCCAGGGCTGACGCAATGGAAGCGGCGACGCTTCTTTTTTCAGCGATAATCAGTCTCATTCCTCGTCCTCATTCAGATATTCTTCGTCCTCCAAATCAAAATCGTCCAGATCCGAAGGGACATTCTTTTTCTGCTTGGGCTTCACCACCACGAAATAGTACCCGGCACCGCCGCCCACGGCCAGGAGCAGCACCAGCATAAATAGGGTGCTTCCGGCGGAATTGTCCTTCTGCTGGACAGGCTCCGTGGCCGCCGGCTTCGTCTCCTTACCGGCACACTTTGTTATGCTGGTCATGCACAGTTCACAGGATGTATTGATGTTTCCGGCCGTGCATTTTTCGGTACAGGAGCAGACAATGGGCGTTGTGGGAAGCTGTTCCTCGTCGATCAGATCCAGCAGGTCCGCCTCGTCCACCTGGTTCAGAAAATGAACGGTATTCTCGCCGCTGGCCGCCCGGTCAATGATGATGTAGAAATAATGGCCGCCCTTGGATTTGACAGTGATGAACTGCTTGTCCGCATCTCCGTGGATGTCGTCCACAATGGTCATGTTGCCGTCGGGGGTCAGCACATTGTCTTTGTGCTCCGGTTCCGAAATCTCGGAATCGCCGCTGGGGTCATCCCCGGTGGCGAAGGCCGTCACGGAAAGACTGCCTACCAAAAGCACCAGGAGCAGAAACGTGGTCAGGAGCCGAAAAACTTTAGATTTCATCGGTATCATCCTCCATTTCAGAATCATCTTCCTGTTCCAATGCCGCCCGCATTTCCTCGGGCAGGACGATCTGCCCGCTGGCGTAAGCCCGAAGGAATGCCGTCAGTTCCCGGTTGTCCATCTTTACCGCTTTTACCATGCGGACGATTTCCAGATTTTCCTCCTCCGTCAGTTGAGTTTCCAGGGTGCGGAGCTTCGTCTGAAGCTGGGATATCTTCTCCTTGGTCTTTGCGATATCCTTTCGGATCTTGTCAGTTGTTGCCATAAATTATCCTCCATTTTTATTGATAGGGTGGTCTGGCAAAGGCGTAAAAGTGCGCCTGCCAGTAAGCCGTATTGATATCCACATAGCGGATGGGATCGCCGCAATGCAGCATTTTCCCAGCCCCCACATACAGCCCCACATGGGAGATGCCAGGGGTATCGTAGGTGCCCTTGAAAAAGATAAGGTCGCCGGGCTGGGCGTTGGACTTGGCTACGGGGGTACACAGGTTATATAGGCCCTGGGCGCTGGTGCGCCCCACATTCCACACGCCGCTGTTTCCCATGGACCAGCAGATAAAGCCGGAGCAATCGAAAGAGGTATTGGGATTGCTGCCGCCCCAGACATAGGGCATCCCAATGTACTTTTCCGCCTCCGTAATGAGCGCGGAAAAAGTCTCGTCCGCCAGCACTTCAGCGGGAATCTCGTACTTGGGCGGTGTCTCGGAATACTTGCCCACATAGGACGAATTGGGAAACAGATCTTCCCGATTGCCCAGGGTTGCCATATAGGTAGCATACATGCTCAACCCGTCCTCCCCCAGAATTTCCACAGGGATATGGGAGAGATTTCGGTTTTTCAGGGTCACGGTGCAGACGGTGTAGATATAGGGCACCTCAACTTCCACCTCGTAATCCTCCATAATGGGCTGGCCCTGCCTATCAAGCAGCACCTTTCCGGTTTTCGGGTCACGCATGGGCCGCTGTTCAATTTCCGTTTCTGTGCGGTAGCGGGTTTCACTTTCCACAGTTTCCGTCAGGATGTATTGCAGACCGAACAGGCGGTTTAAGTCGCCTTGCACCTGGTCTATGGTAAAGAGCCCATCGTGGAGCGCGGAGAGGAGGGAGATCAGCACATAGGGGTCGTGCTCGATAGTATCCAGCTGGAAATGGTATTCGTCATAATCGTGGGTGGCTTTGTAATTTTGCAGACGATTCTGCAAGTCAGCTTCCATGGCGCAATAGGTACTTTCCGCATCCAGCATATCCTGATCTTCCGAGAGATAAGATGTACTCACAAAGCTGCTGATGCCGGAACCCGCCATTACGGAACAGGAGGAAACGCCAATAATCAGGAACAAAAGCAGTAAACCGATACCCAGTATAACTACCAGATACCCCTTGGATTGCTTGGCTTTCTGAATAAATTCCTGTAGGTAGCTTTTTATGCCGCCAAAGCCTTTTTGCGTAGATTCCGCCGTCCTTCGCGCCTGCCGCGTCTGCTGGATATACCGGCGTTGGATACGCTTTTTCTGCAAATACCGGGAAACAGGGTTGGACCCGGCAATATCGGGATTCTCCTGTACCGCTTTCTGGTAGGTGAATTTCGCATTTGCCTGATCAAAGGCCCGCTGGGCATTCTCCATGTCCCGCCAGGGCTTTTGACGCTGGTGTTCTATCGCCCGCCGTACACCGTGTTCTCCCAGTTGCAGTCCACGCTCCGCCAGCTCCTCTCCCTTATGTCCAGCCTCCACACCCACATTTTCCTGTTCGACCTCGTGAACCTCGCTGTGGATTTCCTGCTCCAATCTCTGCAAGGGCATACGGAGCGGATCGTGGCGCAGCTTGGTGTTGGGCGGCCTGTCTACCTCTTGATAGACAGACACAGTTTTTGCTCTGCCGGTGGCTTCCTCATAGATTCGCTGCCGCACCTTGCGCCGCTGCTTCGGAATGTTTTCTTTGGCAGTGTCCAGTCTGTCTGCCGCCGCGTTAGAGCGGTGAATGGAATCCGCCAGCGCCGGATTTTCCAAATCCTCCTGGGAGAATTGGAGCCGGGAGGATTGATGCTTTTCGCTGCCAACGTCCGTTTCCGGCGTTCTGCCGCTGATCTTCTCCACTTCTCCTGTAGATAGATTTTCCGCTACCGCACCGTCCTTGGTCATCTTCTGAACCACCTTCGCCTGGGCTTTTCGTTGGTCTATGGCTGTTCACCTGCCTTTCCGTATGGGCACTCGTCACCGCACAGCCCTTGCTCAATTTTGTAAATGTAATGAAAAATAGGGTATGCCTGAGGTGGGCAGACAGCGTTGCCCAGGGTTTTTAGCCGCAGCACCCGGTTCTCCATGTGCTTCGTCATGTGGGGGATTCCCTCCGGCTCTTTGGCCCAGAGGATACGTCCGTCCATCCGACGGTGAAGCCCATGAGCCATTCCACCCAATCCGGGTTCAGCGCCGCGTCCGGGCTGGCATTGGGGGTCAGGTAGTACACCGCTGCCGACAGACTCAAGCTCCAGATGGCCCCGCTCCTGTTCCGCTTGCGGAAGATCCCGCCCTCCGACAGGAACACATCCAGGTTTTGCGCGTCCCGGTTGGTTGCGGAATCGGAGGCAAGGGGTGTGGGAAACATCAGCCGCGAGGATAAAAGTTCGCTGGCGCTCATGCCACGCGCCGACACCGCAAGCCGGAAATACGAATGGGAGAACAGCGTATCCCGCTTTTGCCAGGTCAAAAATCGTTTTGTCGAGGCCCATATTGAGGAAGCCAGCAACATTTTCCCCAAGCACCCAATGGGGCCGCAGTTCGGCAATGACCCGGCACATTTCCGGCCACAGGTAGCGGGTATCCGCAAAGCCCTTTCGCCGTCCGGCTGTGGAGAAGGGCTGGCAGGGAAAGCCCCCGGAAATAACGGTAACGGTTTCAAGTCCAGTTCGTTCAAAGAACGCCTCCTTCGTAAACGTAGTAATGTCCCGGAACCGGGGCACATTGGGCCACCTGGCTTCCAGGACAGAATAGGGAAAGTCCGCCCATTCGCATTGGCAGACGGTTTCAAACCCGGCGGCCTCCGCCGCCAGGTCCAGGCCGCCGATGCCAGAGAACAGGCTGACGTGAGTTAGTTTGTGTTCAGTCGTAGCGCACCTCCATAATGTCGTATTCCGGGATTCTCTGGCAGTAGACCAGATACCGCTGCTTGCCGCCGGAGGCGTAGGGATGACAGGTGAGCAGTGTCACCATATCCCGCCCCGGTTGAATAAGGATGTTTTCAATTTCGTGGGGTTCAATGATCTTTGTCCCCACTACCCGATACCGCAGACGTTCCCACAGATTGGTAATGACCACCTCGTCACCAATGGACAGTTCCGTTATGTAACGAAAATAGGCAGCACCGCCCCAGCCCCGGTGGCCGGCAATGACAGCGTTGGTGTTGCTGCCTCCAATGGGAACGCTGGTGCCGGAGAGAACGGCGGCCCCCTTTGCCATGTTTTCGTCGGTGGCACCCAGGTATAGGGGCATTTCCAGATTTAACTTGGGAATGGAAATGACCCCAAAGGTTTCGTCCGGCAGGCCATAATCCGTTAGAGAAAACAGGGTTGCTTGGTATGTACCGGCTTCCGAAAGTGTGGACTGTCCATCTGTGTAAATCTGCTGATTATAGGCTGTCATAGCATCCCATAGTTCCGGGTATGTCCGGGATTCTTCCGGTTCCGTTGATGGGACAATGACGGTTGGAATATCTTTATCCGGGTCGTCCTCCAAACGGGACAGAAAGCTATCCGCTTCCCATCCCATCCTTCGGTCCACCACAGCACCTTGAATGGACGGGTAAAGTACCAGAAAGAGACCAGCCAGAAAAAGCATGAGCAGCATCATAAGGGAAAACGAACTCCACTTATTTCTTGACATATCTGCCGCCTCCTTTTCTTGCCTTTCGGTAAATCCGTGCGCCTGTTAAAATGATTATGCCTACTCCCAGGGCGGCGGCAATGCCCCAAAGAATGCCTTGCACATACTTGGCTTCCCATGTGGATGCAGCTGGTTCGGTAACGGCGTTTTCTTCTTCCAGCACCGCAGCTTTCTCATAGGGAATCCGGGAACCACGCACCAGCAGCCGGTGAGTATTGATGCCATATGGAGTGCAGGTGACGAGGGTACACAGGTCCTCGCCGGGGACATTCCCCAAAAGGTCCGTTTCATAGGGCAGGACCGTGTTGATCTCCGTTACCTGATACGCCAGGGTTTCGTTCAGCACGTTCAGATAGAACACATCCCCCTGGGTCAGATGTTCCAAATCGGTGAACATCTTCTGACTTGCCATGCCGCTATGGCCGGAGATGATGGTATGGGTATTTTCACCACCTACCGGCAGGGAGCTTCCCAGCAAATGCCCTACGCCACGGTCCAGTACCTCCGCATCCGTGCCATGGTAGATGGGTAAATTTACCTGGATTTTGGGAATCTCTACATAGCCCATGATTCCGTTCCCGGTAATGTCTAGTTGATTTTCGTAATTCTCGGAGGCAGACAGTAGTGCTTCCTCACTGTAAGCATCTGCTGTGCCAGGGATAATTGCCAGATTATAGGCAATGGCCCGCTGCTTTGCCTCCTGCAAAACGGAATCATCCGTCTGTTGGATAAGCTCCTGATATGCTGTCTGAATTTCAGAGGCGCATTTCTGGTTGACATAATTTGAAATGAGTGGGTACAGTGTCAGCCCCAATGCTGTGAGGAACAGCACCGCGGCGCAAAAGGTGATGATTTTCTTCTTCAATACATCCTCCATTTTCCCACCCGGAGCGGAAAACTCCAGGTGGGAAACAAGATCAAGCGGACTTCTTGCTGGATACCGCATACAGCACAGCCGCCGCCCCAACCATCAACAGAATGCCCACGATGGTAAACATCATAGTTCCGTTATCGCCAGTCTTGGGCAGGTCAAAGCCACGGGCGTTGACCACGGTCAAAGGAGCCTCGGCGTTGGCGCTGCCGTTGTCCTCCACCATGTTGACCTTCTTGCCGCTGACGGTGGCAGAGGCGGTCAGGAGCTTGTGTTCCAGATGCTTCTGGGGGATGTTCTTCAGATTGGCATCACTCTGAATAATCTGGGCGTACCGGGGGTCGTTCTGAATCAGCCCCAGAGCATCGGAGGCGTAGATGGTGCAGTTCTCGGTGCTTTCCTTCTGAGAGATCATAACCTCAATATCCTGCTTCAGCAGCACATAGCCGTTGTCGGTGCGGACTTCCGTCATGGTGTAGATATCGTCCTCTAAGCCCTTAATGAGAATCCGGCCCTTGGTATCGCCGGTTTTCACAGGGACAAAGTGCGTGGCATCTTCCTTGTTGGCAGTGTGGCCGGTCACATAGTAAACGCCCTCCTCCTGATTCAGCTTCGCCTGGACATAGTAGTTGTCGGTCTTGTTCTGTACCAGAAACTCCACCTTGGAGAAATCACCCTTGCCATCGGAAAACAGCTTGGTCAGGTCAATACCGTAGGTATAAATGTGGGCATCGTCCACAAGCGTGTCGTAGTAGCTCTCACTGGTACGCTTCCAGGTCAGCACTACCTTGTTGTCGTTGCCTTTGTCGCCCACCACCAGGGAATTGTCACTGTCCATTTTAGCGGTGTAGGTCAGACGCATAGTGCAGTCGGAGAAGCCGGAATTGACCATACTTGCATCGGCATAGACAGCCTGGGAGTTGTTGATTTCTGCCAGACCCTTGGCGGCCATTTCCACGGTCATAGCGGTTTTGCCATTCTGGGCATCGTTATAGGAAACGGTGAAGTAGCCGTCTGCTTCCTTCCAGGTAGTCACCGCATTCTTGCAGGCGGCATCGGAGAAGATTTCTAAGGTCACATCCCCCTTGGTGTAGGTCAGACCGGCAGACAGAGTATCAATGAAGGTGTAGCAGGACAGGTAGGTTGCCTCGGAGGTAATGCTGGGCAGGGTGGAAATGATCTGGTAGTCGATGGTGTCCCCAGCGGAGGCGGTGCCTGTGTGGGCGTAAGCATCAGTCTTGCCGGTGTCGTTCTTGCTCTCCCGCAGAGTCTTTTCCAGAGAGGGGATGCCGGTCAGGTTTTTGGGGTACAGGGTAATATCGTAAATCCAATGGGTGCCGCCGTCATTGGCGTTGGTACCGTTGACGGAGGTCATGGGCACAGACACAAGGAAGGGATCAGTAGTGGAAACAACCATTTCAGGGACTTTGGTTTCTGCAACCAGATACAGACCCAAAGGAAGATTCTCGACCTTGCTTTTGCCGTAGGAATCCGTCAGGGGCATGGCTGTACCGTTGGTGGCAGCGTAACACTCCATGGCGTTCTTCACGGTGGTGGCGTTGGCAGTCAGGCCGGAGGACAGGGCGGAGATCAGCACGTCGGACTGATAGAAATATTTGGATTCATCCAGAGCATCCGCATTTTCATAGCGGTTCTTGCCCTCTGCCAGACCCAGGGCTTTCAGGAAGTCCGCACCCTTGGCCTTGTCCACGGCGTACAGGATTTCCACATGGCCATCGGTGGTTTCGGTTTCGCCGTACTGGAAAATATCAGCTACCTTTGCATAAGTAAACTCGACACCCTTAATGGCATATCCGTAGCCGGTTTCGCCGTTGCCCAGAGTGGAGGAAGTGCCGCTGCCCAGGACGTTGTCTACACCGGCTTCGTCATAAACGCCGGTAGACACATAGCTGGAATCCCATACGCCGTCCTTTTCGGCATTGGTCAGATCGTACTTGTAGATGGTCAGAGAGCCGGTTCGGGATTCGTCAATGGTGGGCACATTGGTTAGCTCCGCAGCGGAGGCGGCCACCGGGAAGGACAGGAGCAGTGTCAGAGCTAGGAACAGGGAAAGAATTTTTGTGATGCTTTTCATAGAGCAGTTTCCTTTCTTGAATGTAATTTTGAGGTTGGATTTTGAATTTTGAACATGAAAAAACCAGGGCTTATCCCTGGCGTGGAAAAAATACATGATTGCCCTTCTTTTCCACAGATTTTTTGAAAATAGATGTTGCTTTTTTCTAACGGATTGCATATAATAGTAGTGAACCGAGAGGTTCACAGCGGGTGTTTCGCCACCCACATCCCAAGTGCGAGGCTTTACAGCAGGTGTTCCGCCACCTATATCCCAAGTGCGGGGCGTTAATGATACGGAGGGATTTAGGTCCCTCCGTTTTTTTGAGAGGAAACAAAGAAATGACTGTAAGATTTGATAATTTAGGCTTCTATAACGTGGATACACGCTATTTGCAGTACCTAAACACCATAGAGCCGGAAGTGCAGTTTACGCAGGAAAAAGACTATACGCAAAAGCCGTTTCTCGGCATCCTCGTTATAATCGATACATATACTTACTTCATTCCTTTAACCTCTGGAAAGCCCAAACACGCAAAGTGGAAAAACGTGGGCCCCGCACATTATCTGATTTATGAGCAGGTGCCCAAGGCGGAACTTCGCAAGCGGGATATTTACAAATCTATCTCTGAAACCGATGCGCTACAAATATTCGCCGCATTGGATCTAAAGAAGATGATCCCTGTTGCCGATGGTTTGTACAGCCGAATTGAGTTTGCAAAGCTGGAAGATCAGAAATATGCGGACCTACTTGAAAAGGAATACAGATTTTGTCAGAAAATACAGGATGGCATCCTTTCCAAAGTCACCCAGATTTATAGGGAACAGAAAGAAACGGGAAAGGTTTATCCTATGTACTGTAACTTTTCAAGATTGGAAGATGCGTGCAATCAGTATCAGTCCATATGACTTTTGCCGGAAGCGGTTTGCTTCCGGCTTTCTCAATGCCTTTTTCTGGATAGCACAGAAAGCATACAAAGGCAACTGATAGCCGCAGCCAACCCAAGCACCCGAAGAACGGCCCCGGATACCGCACCAGTTTCCGGCATGGTAAAGGTGCGGGCGTTGACAACGGTCAACTCTACGGACAGGGTATCGGCGGGAAGGGTCCCCGTGAATGCGGTTTCTGTAAGCAGCTTAAAGCCCTCCGGGGCCTTTACCTCTGTCAGGCGATAGCGAAGGCCGGGATGCAGGCCCGTCCATTGGAGAACACCATCCTCACCGCTGGTCAGGCAGCCATCCGTCAGGTTCTCCGCAGAGCAGCCGCCTTTTGTAACGGACTCGGAATACTGGACAGACTGCCAGGTGCTTTCATCCTCACTCCATTCCAGCAGGAATGTGGCTCCGGCCAGAGAGCTTCCGGTTGTAGCTACCTTTTTGACCGTAATGGTGCCGGGACGCAGTGCATTGACGAAAGACACTTCCGCTGTCTGTCCCTGAACAACTGAAACTTTCTGGGGATTTTCGCTTTTACACTGATACAGGCTATCCTCTGGCAACAGCTCCTCCACGGTATATTCCCCAGGCAGCAGATTGGCGGTCAGGATCACGCCGTCCTCGTCGGTGGTAAAGGGGGAACTCTCCACCACATTCCCGTGGGCATCTGTCACCCGGAATACCCAGCCGGAAACAGGCCCGTCACCCTCCACGGTTTTCTGGATTTTCAGTTTGCCATACTGGACATTGGTGAAAGTAATCTCCGTATCCTTATGGGGCAAAATCTCGATTTTCTGAACAGTTTCATCCACCATCCAGTATTCATCCTCAAATCGCCCCAACTCGTCGCCGGTTTCCTTGGCGTAATAGGTGCCGGGGCTAAAGTAATGCCCAGCCTTGCCCTCGGCGTTGGTAATAACCGTTCCAACCTCCTGGGTGCAGTCCGCATCCGAATAGATGGTGATGTGCCAACCCTCCACGGATTCACCGGTATTGGTCTTTTTGTAAATCCAGACAAGACCTTGCTCCCGGTTTAGCCAAGTATCCACAGCATCCTTGCCGCCTGTGACCAGGACCGTATGAAAGCCCAGCTCCCCAGCCCAATAAGCATCCTCCGTGGGCAGCTCTACCACTGTGTAGCGACCCAAAGGCAGGTTCCCGGTAATGGCATAACCGTTTTCATCCGTCGTAAAGTCGCCAACGGTTTTTCCGTTGGAATCTCGGACTCGGAACGTCCAGCCGCCCAGGTTGTTGCCGGTGTTCGTGGTTTTCACGATTTGAATACGGCCCAAATGGGTGTTCGTAAAGGTGACGCTGGCCGTTTGGTTTGCCTGGATCACAACGGTTTTGACTGCCGTATCGAAGTTCCAATAGGAATCATCCGTGGGAATTTCTTTGGCATACAGCGTTCCAGGATGCAAACCGGATACGGTCACAGTTCCGTCGCTTCCGGTAGTAAAGGGCGAGCCGGAGACAGGTTTGGTGCAGGCAGAATCTGTGTACAATCCAATCTTCCAACCACCCAGATTTTCGCCCGTATTGGTTTTCTTTACTAGCTGGACACTTCCGGTGTTCCGCTTGTTATAGAAGCTGACCGAAGTAGTCCCACCGGAGGCAATCGTGACCCGCTGGGGATTGGTGCTGGCGCAACTGTACAAGGCATCTATGCTGGAATCCGTATTGCCCAATTCTTTGACATAATAAGTGCCCGCAGTCAAACCCGATACAGAAAGCTTACCGCTGGAATTGGTAGTGTACGGCCCGGATACCAGGTTGGTGCAGGCAGCGTCACTGTAAATCCCGAACTTCCAGCCAGACAGATTCTTGCCGTCCTCTGTGGTTTTCGTCAGGCTGATATTCCCCAGGGAGGGTGCCTTGATCTTGAAATAAGCGTTTAACCCGTTGCTTCCGGCGTTATACAGAGAAATGGTCGTCTGGTAACTGGAACCAGACATATACCAGATGTTGTAGCTGGAATTGGAAGCCGAGGGAATGTACCGGGTTGCGGTGAACACCGTGGATTCGGAAATATCCCCGGTTTTGGTAATGTTCAGCGTATTGCCGCTCTTAGAAAAGCGGGCACCGTTTCCATTGGAAAAGCTGAAATTGGGCAGAACCCCGTTGGAATCATAGGCACTGCCGGTATCCCCAGAGAGTTGAATGACAGGTGCGTTGCTGCTGGAACTGCCGCAAAAGCTGGGGATCTTCTTCGCGGACTGGATTGCGGAAACCAAACTGTTGTAGCAGGAAGTAAACCCGGATACCGAGGCAGAGGCGGCGGCATAGAACACGTCGCCAGAAGTACCGCACTCGTTGGAGCTGTTCCGGTTAAAACTGCTGGGGTCACGCAGTCCACAGACAATTTCATAGATCAGAATTTGCGTTGCTACCCGCAGTGGCACATTGGGGTTGCTGTCCTTTTTTGTAGTCGTGACGCTGATGGAGTGGTTCCACTGCTGGTCACTGTACAAGAGGATAAGCCCGATAGCCTCCCGCCGAGCGGAGGGCAGCGCATACCAGACATTGCTGCCGGTTGTACTGCCGCTTCCATTCAATGTTACATCCCGGTCCACGGAATTGCCACTGGTACTGGCCGCATAATTGCGCCATGGCTCAATGCAGTACAGCGGTTCATCCGCATGGGCAACACCGCCGTACCTCGCAAAGTGCCAGCCCATGTTCTTGACATAGGCCGTCCGGGTGGTGCCGCTGCCGTTGGGTTTATAGGCGCAAGTCACCTGGTAGTTCAGCCGGGTCGTGTAGTCGCCGTTGTCCGCATAGTCGAACAGCATAATGCTGTTCTGGGTGGAGGCGTAGATATCGGCATCCAGCAAGCGGTCATCTTCTGATTCGTCCGGAGTGTCCTCCGCTGGTGGCTCCGTTTCCTCTGTAGAATTTTCCGCTGGTTCCTCTGTGAAAGGCTCTGTAGCTTCTTCTATTTCTTCCGGTGACGTAGTTTCCACTACCGCCTCCGTTGCTTCCACAGTTTCACTTGCTTCCGGTACTTCTTTCTCCTCCGGCGGTGCCTCTGCCATAGCTCCCAGCGGAATACTGAAAACCAGCATCACCGCCAGCAGCAGGCACAGTAGCCGTTTTGTAAGTCTCATGTGTTTCCTCCTTCCTCTGCGTTCTGGTACTTCGCCACCTCATTGGGTTTGGTTGTCATAATACTGTACAGCTCGTTATCCGTCGGGAAGTGATCCACGAAAGGCAGGATCACATTATCAAAGAACAGTAGTCCTTCCCCTGGTGGGGCATTGCTGATATGGGCTGCCTGCTTGGCAGAGATGTTCAGCCGCTCACACAGAATCGCTCTGTCGCCGCTGGCCTGGTTCAGCAAATAGATAAAATCGCTGTTTTCCAGAATGTTCTCGATTTCCGGGGAACTCAGCAGGTCTTTTACATTCTGAGTAATGCCTGTGGGAATCCCGCCCCATTTTCGGAAACGCTTCCAGATTTCCACGCTCCAGGAAGCAACCTCCCCATGGAGCAGAAGATGAAATTCGTCCACATAATATCGGGTGGCTTTGCCTTCACTTCGGTTTACCGTAACACGGTTCCACACCTGATCCTGAATGACCAGCATTCCCAGATTTTTCAGCTGCTTGCCAAGGGACTTGATATCGAAGCACACCAGCCGATTGTTGATATCCACATTGGTCCGGTGATTAAACACGTTCAGACTGCCGTGGACATACAGCTCCAATGCCGAGCTGACCCTTTGGGCCTCCGGTTCTGGCTGAGTGCGGATCTCGTCCCACAAATTTTCCAAAATGGGCATATTCTCCGGCTTGGGGTCTGCCAGATAACCCCGGTACACCTTCCGCAAAGAGCGGTCAATGATGGTTTTCTCCACCGGCGTCAACCCGAACTTGTCTCCCGCCGCGACCTCGCAGAAGGACAGAATAAAGTCGGATTTCAACGCCAGGGGGTTGTCGTCCTCGGAGTAGTTCAGGTTGATGTCCAGGGGATTCAGGTAGTAGCTCCTGCCCCCGCCGCTGCCGGAGGGGGTGAGCCGAATGACCTGCCCGCCCAGCCGCTCCACAAGAGGGAAGTACTCCGACTCCGGGTCACAAATCAGAATATCGTCCTTTGTCACCAGGAACACATTCAGAATCTCCCGCTTGGCGGAGAAGGACTTGCCGCTGCCGGTGGTGCCCAGAATCAGACCATTGGGCGTTTTGTTCTGCTTCCGGTCTGCCAGGATCATATTGCCGGAGCTGGCGTTGATCCCGTAGTACAGCGCGTCCCCGCCCTGAAAAATTTCCTGGGTTGTAAAGGGCATGAGGATGGAAACGGCGGAGGTGGTAAGCCCCCGCTGAATATGGATCTGGTTGACCCCCAGGGGCAGCGCTGACACAAAGCCCTGCTCCTGTTGGAAGTCCAACCGGGTAAACTGGCAGTTGTACTGCTGGGCGACGCTGGTAGCCCGGGCAATGTCGTTGTCCAGCTTCCGTTTGCTGTCTGCCATATTCACAACCAGGAATGTGACCAGAAACATCCGTTCATTCCGGCTCTGCAGGTCCCGGAGAATGTTCTTTGCCTCCACGGCGTAGGTGGCAATGTCCGTGGGGACAATATCCATATCGAATCCTTCCCGGACAGCCCGCTTCTGGGCATCGATCTTCATGCCGTCAATGTCAGTGATCTTCCGCTTGACGGTCTTGATGGCCTCCGTCTGGTCCATGCTGCGGATGTGAATGCTCAAAAGCATGTCGCTTTCCGTATTCAGCAGCTCTGCCAGGATACGGTCATCCATTTCCGGGGCGGTAATTTGCAGGAAGGAAGCCGCGCAGAACTTAGTCCCCATCTGGAACTGCAGAGCAGAGGCAAAGCGGAAGGCAGAGGGAGCGATAAAGTCCTTGACGTGCAGACCGGAGGGGGCCAGCCAGTCCCATTCAAAGGAGAACCGTTCCCCGTCCGGGTGCAGGATGCCGTGCAGCAGCTCCAGCCACTCCCGGCCGTCCAGCACCTTCGCCAGAGCGCCCATGACCTTGAAATGGTTCAACGCGTCCAGGGTGATCCGGGAAAACCTAGCCCTGGCCGCCCGGATATCCGATTCCGTGATGGTCAGAACCAGCAGCTTGGTTTTCACAATGCCGTTGTTGCCCTTTTCCAGCTGCCGCCGGAGCATCTGGGTATAAAGCTGCCGGATGCCGTCGAAAGCGTCCCCCTGGGCGGCGATCTCGATCCGCTTTAGAAAATCCTCCTGGTTCATGTGCCGGCATGGCAGGCTGATCTCCATACCGATGGAGCTGTCATGGGAATTGTAGAGATCGCAGAGGCCTTCAAAGATGGCCGTCTGCTGATCCGGCTGGGCAAGCTGGTAATTCACATCCTCAAACTCGACGCACTTGGACCAGGTGTTGTCATCCAGCTTGCACAGGCCGTCCGGGTACATCTGCCGGAACGGCAAGGTGTCCTGGGCGGTGTGGGGCTTCCCGTCGCCCCGGGCCCGCTCCATGATGGCCCGGATCTCTTTCTTTTCAGCGGCGGTCAGCTTTCGTCTTTTTGCGGGCTTTTCCTCTCTTTTGGACAACCGCGCGCACCTCCTGTTCTACTTGAATCTGCCGCGCCACGGCGGCGTAAAAATTGTTGGTCGCGTAAGGCCGCAGCTTGGGCCTTACGAACATAGCCTGGATCATCTGTCCCAGGATCACTTCCAACGGCTGACCGTGCTTTTCGTACATTGCCAGCAAGAAGAAGGGCAGCATCACCAGGATCATACAGAGGGCGGCTGCGCTGGAAGCCACCCGGTTTTTGAGCAAAAAGAAAAGCGGTACTCCTACAAGCACCGCTGCCCCAAAGCAAATCAGCTGCCGCCGGGTCAGGCCGAACAGCACCTTGGATTTTACTTTGGTCAGATCTTTGGGAATGGTTACATAGGCCATACATACCTCCTTAATGGGCTCCAAATAGAGATTTTGACAGGCTTCCTGTTTTGAACAGGGCAAAGCACAGCAGCACCGTATACCCCATGCAGGCCCAGATGGCGGCGGACACGTTGCTTCCCACGCCGATGTTCTGCACCAGCACGGAATAAATGCCCACGCACACCATGATAAGAAACGCCTGAAATCCCAGGGCAAACAGGGAGCGCAGGTAGTTCTGCCCCGTGTGCCCCCAATCCCGGTTGGTCATGGTGGCGAGGGGAATCGGGCCGACGGAAGCCGTCAAATAGACCTCAATCATCCTGCCGTAAATCACCAGCATAATGCAGATAGAGAGAATGTTCATAGTCAGTCCCACAAAGATGGATTGAAACCACAATCCAAACAGTTTTCCTGTTTCCAGGACTTCCATTTGCGCATTCAGGTTCCCAAGCACACCACTGATATCTACTGAGGTGTTTCCAATAATCACCCCGGCGCTGCTGCTGACCACACTCTGCGCCGCATCAAAAATACCCATAACAATGTTCCAGGTATTGGTGACGATCAGCACGGCGCAGAAGGTCTTGAATACCCACTTGAAGAACATCCAGGTATCAATATCGTGGAGATTGTTTCGCTCCGTGACCATCTGGATCAGCTCCACACACATGACAAAGGTGAGGATCACCCCGGCAATGGGGACAATGACCGTTTCGGAAAGATTCTGGATCATGGAAAAGACGCCGCCATTCCAGCCCTGGGGCGTCTTTCCCACTTCTCCCGCAATCTCGCCTACTTTGGCATTGACGGAATCGAACATTCCTGTTAAATTTCCCTTGATGCCCTCTGTCAGCAGCCCACGGAGCCACTGGTCCAGTTTGTCAAGAATACCGCCCATAAGCGAATCACGCTTTCAGCGGCTTATCCGAACAAACCGGTCAGCAGGGGCACCAGAGTGGTGCCGATGAGGGCGACACCGCCGCCGGCCATCAACTGTTTTATCCCCAATTAGGTGTAAAACTCTGCTCGATGGCGGGCGGCGGCGTAC
>ERZ773104.766-NODE-766-length-48417-cov-13.498387_pt1 | contig 48417 bp, 37 predicted proteins | sample MGYA00511920_ERZ773104 | MGnify/ENA primary metagenome ERZ773104 (study PRJEB29015, sample SAMEA2737857) | human gut metagenome | biome: human gut; feature: human-associated habitat; material: faeces | place: China | collected 2012 ... | reverse complement strand
TGAAGGTATCGTTTTTCTTTGCCCAGTTTTCCAGTGCCAGATACATTGCACGAGGTCCGAGGTCACTGCCGCCGATACCGATCTGAACAACGGTTGTAAATTTCTCACCTGCTGCATTTGTGATCTCTCCGGCATGTACTTTGTTTGCAAAATCTGCGATCTTCTGCTGCTGTTCTTTATAGAAAGCACGTTTGTCTGTGCCGTCAGCGTTTACAGCCTCACCGAGCTGACCGCGTGTCAGGTGATGAAGAACCATTCTCTTCTCTCCGGTGTTAATAACTTCACCATTGTAAAGTGCTTCGAATTTTTCAGTCAGCTGTGCTTCATCTGCCAGTTTCTGCAGATCTTCCAGCACTTTGTCATCTACCTGCTTTGCAGCATAATTATACGCAAGGCCTTCTGCCATCGGTGTGCTGTATGTTTTCACACGTTCTGCACCGTTTTCTCCCGACATTGCCTCTGCGATATTTACACGCTCTGCCTTTGAAAGATTTTTAAATGCTTCCAGTGTATCCAGGTTGTTCCAGGTAATCATAGTAGATTCCTCCTTAAATGTATAAAATAGTATAAGCGGGTGTGTGATAAAGTTTACTTCTCTAAATCACTGATGATTATAATAGCAAACCTGCATAAATTCAAGCATCAATCGCATCTCCATGGTTTTTTACACCGTAAGAATTGTTTTTTACCACCATTTAATCTCCTGCCGTTTCATTAAATTTACTAAACAGTTGGAGATACATTGCCATTTTATCCACTGCATCCACAGATACACCCGTTTCGGTATCAATTTCGAAATAGCATTTCTCCCCAATATAACCCTTGAGTTCTGCTTTTCCGCTGCCGATCTGATTGCCCTCGTAATTGTAAAGTTCCTCTCCGTGCTGTTCCGCCAGATAATCTTTGGGATTTCCGTCTGCATCCATAAATACGAGATAATATTCACGTTCCAGATTTTCGTTCTCGAACACCCGCTTCTGTGCATAGCCAAGGCACTGATTATTTTTATCATAATAACCATAGGTTGTCCCGGCAATCACGCCATCGATGTTATTGATCGGCTCATCAGTCACAAATTTCATCCAGAACCAGGTTTTGCCATCGACCGATACCGTCCATTTCGTATTGAGAATACCTGTTTCTTTTAACCGCCCGGCTATTTTCCCGTCCGCAAGGATATTCCCCTCCTGGTTGACCTCATCCAGATCTCCTTCTACCAGAAATGTCCGGCACTGACTCATTGCCTGCTTTGCTTCCTCTGCAGATGCATAGGACTCGACATTAGATTTTCTGCATCCCAAAAGAACACTTGCCAGAATACACCACATCACTGCGATATACACCGCTTTTCTTATCTTTGCTTTTTCTTTCATTCACACCTCCTAACTGCGATCCCGGGCAAGCTCACGTGCTGCCATCACCGCCATTGCCGCAAGCAGCGGAAGATATTTTTCTTCATATGCAATGATCACTGCATTGTCAAAGACGATATTTTCCATTTTCAGATCCAGGTTGTCCAGGATTGTTCCCAGCGTTTTACCATTTAAGGTCACGCAGAAATTATGGCCGATCGAACCGGCGTATTCCGTCAGTTCCAGTTTTCCTTCTTTGACTTTCATCTCAAACTTATCTTTGACCAGCACAAATTTTTTCTCCAGCGTGCCGTAAAGCTCCCCCCGGTAATAAAACTGGTAGGTCGGCAGTACGCTTACGATCTTCTTGGTCATTTTAAAGATCTCGTTATGCTGATTGTCATAAACAGAAAGTGTACGCAGCGGAGCCGTTCCTTCGATTTCGAAAACACGGTTTCCTTCGTTGTCACAGAGATCAAAATGCTGACCGGTCAGTTTAAAATCCTCCGTAAAAGTATAGACTTCCGATGGGTGGGACTGCGGAATTTCCAAAACCTGTTTTGTTTTCACAAAATGCTCCAGGCTCTCCCTCAGTTGCTTCTGCATCAGAAGTACATCCGACTGATAGCAGACATATTTTGCTGTATTATCGCCAAAATCCTCTTCTGCCGGAAATATCGGATCATTATATTTTCCCTTTATCATACTGGTCATGAACGAATAGCCAAGATAACCGATATTCCCGTCTTTTGAAAGCCAGAAATAGAGAAAATCTCCGTTCTTATCCGGTCCGAACATCAGAGCCGGCTGTCTCATCGTGTAAAACTGAACAAGATAACCGGAGCCAAGCGGCGTACGGACATCTTTGTAGGCTTCATAAAATTCTTCAATCTTTCTCGGACAATCCATGGCGATCATACTGCAGATATCCGTTGAACCGTTATAATCATCCGGCGATCCCAGCATCCAGATTGCAATACCAATGATCAGGACAACCGTTGCTATGCTGACCGGGATCTTATTCCAGTTCCCTTTTGATGCGATCCAGAAAGAAAATGCACAAACGATCACACTGATAATACGGTATTCCCACATACGCGCTCTAAGTGGAGCGGAGAGTTGCTGTTTTTCTGTATTTTCTGCTCCCTGCATAGTTCCAATCCTTTCCGGGCATTTGTGAGTACCAGAAATCCTCTCCGGCACTCACTGCCCAAGTCTTTTTATCTTATGCTTTTTTAGATTTTACCTTGATCGCCTGTACTTTTTCTTTTTTTGTGACTCCGCGTGCTTTCAGCATCTTCCTGTAAGCAGAGAGTTTTTTCTTCGGCACTTTAATGGCTGCTTTCGCATGGATGCCGAAAAATGCCTTGCTTCCTACTCTTTTCTTCGTCAGTTTTGTCGTTTTGATCGTGATATTTTTCAGATTCTTGCAGCCATAAAATGCTTTCTTTCCGATCCTGCTCACGCCTGACGGGATCACCACTTTTCGGATTTTTTTCTGATTCTTAAAAGCATTCGCTGCAATCTCTGTGACTTTATAAGTAACATGGTTTACGGTAATGCTGTCCGGTATGTTTACCGTGCCTTTGACACCCTTTTTCGGTTTCAGATATGCCACTGTAAATGTTTTTCCGTCCGCACAGGTTACTTTATACTGATTTTTGTCCGGTCCTATGAACTTTGTTCCTTTTTTCAGATATTCTGGTTTCGATGGCTTCTGTATCGGTTCAGAGGTTCCCGGTTTTGTGCCTGGATCTGACGGTTTTTGTGGTGTCTCCGGTGTTTCCGGCGTTTCCGGTGTTTCGATCGTCACCGTTTTTGTCAGAGGGATTTCTGTGACTGGCTGTACCAGCCTGTAATTTGCTTTGTCTTTTCCGGCAAGCGTCAGTTCCGGTAATGTTACCGAAGTATATTCTCCTGCTTTTTTATCTTTTAACGTTCCATGAAGATCCGTCAGATCTACGCTCACTTCATCGCCTTCCAGCATACCGCTTAGCAGTACTTCCGTGATGGCAACCTGATTTGTTCCATCATATTTCCTGTTTCTGGCGGTCGCCTTTGTTACCGTAAGTTCTTTTGCATTTACTTTGATCGCTGTGCTGCCTTCTGCATTTGCATATGCCTCATCAGATGGCATAAAGATCCATTCTGCACTTGTCACGGATGTATCCGGTCTTTGTGTGCCGTCTTTCCATTCAAGCGTTCCTTCCACTGTATTTCCTTCTTCGTCCACAAATTCTGCTTCCGAAAACTCCAGTGCCGACAAAAGACCACCGTAAGTAAGCGTATCTTTTTTCAGGGTTACTTCTGTTCCTTCCTGTAATCTGACCGGTATCTGGTCATTACATTCCAGATTGAAGGTGATCACAAAGTCCTCATAGTTCTCAGTCGTAACTTTGATCCGGATCTTTCCTTTCCTGTCCAGTGCCCCCTGCTTCACTGTATAAGATAATATATCGTCTGCTATACTCGGTTCTGTGATATATTCCATGTTTCCGGTCATCTCCGGTGCAGCATACTGTGCATTCCCGCAGTCCACCGGGAGGATTTCCCTGAGACTGATCCGCTCTTCCTGATCCTTTAAATATAAGTAACTTTTATTCTGTTCTTCGATCTGAAGCCCACTGCTTTTTGCCACATTCACCGCTTTTGTCAGAGGAATTTCGTCTGTCGGCTGCACAAGAATATAATTCTCCTTGTCTTTTCCGGTTAATCTCAGCTCTGGCAAAGTTACCGAAGTATAATTTCCCGCTTTTACATCTTTCAAAGTCCCGCGGATCGTTCCGATGTCTGCCGAAACTTCATCTCCTTCTTCAATGCCCTCAAGAACAATATCACTGAAGCTGACATCCGCGGTTCCGTCATATACTTTATCATCTGCCGTTGCCGCTAAGACTTTCAGTTCTTTTGGCTCTACAGTAATCGCTGTGCTTCCTACTGCATCTACATACGCTATATCATACGGTGTAAAGATCCATTTTGCACTTGTCACGGATGTATCCGGTCTTTGTGTGGGGAAGTTCCATACAAGACTTCCCTGAACCTGCTTGTCGGTTCCCTGCTCAACAAAGACTGCCTGTTCTTCCCCTTCCAGATTCAGTTTCAGATCGGATAATGTTCCCCCGTAAGTAAGCTTCTGATCCTGTAAAACTTTTACCTCACTGCCTTCTTTCAGGACAACCTTTTTCCGGTCTGTCAGTGTGACCGTTAAGTCATAAGAAACATCCGTATAATTTTCCATTTCTATCGTTACATGGAGCGTAACCGTTTTTCCAATCATGCTCCTGTCTATAAAGTCATTCACTTGATAAGATAACTCTCCAGTCTGCCTAAGCATATAACTTAAAAAAATCTGCTCATCCCCTGTTACAGAACAGGAATAACGATCTCCCTTTTTGTCCGCCGGAAGTTTTGCCTGCAGATCTACATATAGCAAATCAGAACCTTTTATATAAATATAACTTGCCGATTCATGAAATGCAGCCTGCTGCGGGGTCTTTTTCTCAACATGAACTTCTACACCTTTTACTTTATAATAAGGATAATTATCATCTTCCGGTGTAAAAATAAGATCGCATGTCATTGTTTCTCCAGCTTTCGGTATCACTTCCAGATTTTCTTCCTCCTTAAAACTCCAGGTTCCTTCCAGCAGTGTACTTTCTCCATTTCCGGTATCTGCCCTGACCACGCCCGAAATCAAGGTATACTTCTGCAGCGTCTGATCTGCAATTCCGGAAATCTGCGGAAGTGTCTCGCAGCTCATGCCTGTATTTCGAACCTCAACCTTTTGCAGAGTAGTATTGGCAAGTACTTCTTCTCTGCTCAGAAAGCGTCCAGCTTCTGTACTGTAAAACGCATAACCCTGCGGAAGCATATCTTCTGCACTGCCTGAATTTGATATGATGTTCTGGAAATTTCCACCGGTAATTTCCGTACTGTTTCGAAAACTACTTTGATCCTTGAGTATTTGAAAATTGCCGCTTTCTATTTTCAGTTTTCCTTGCTCCCGTATTATTGGTATATCACAGGTTCCGTTTTTTACCGTAACCTCTGCTCCGCGTATGTTGATTAGGCTAGCGTTTTTCTCTGTCAGGGATTTTTGATTTAAATCCAGCGATATTTTCCCGCGTGTCAGAGCAGGAAGACTGTCCGTATTTTCCATGGACTGCATAAGGGTAATCTCTGCTTCTTTTCCATTTGCGTATTCGAATGCTTCTTTCAGTGTATTTACATAAGTTTCTTCTCCATTTACCGTAATCCGGATATAACCCTGGAAGTCCGGCTTTCTCTTGTGGCACCACGTACAGTACTGTAAATCCTGTTCATAATCATGTTCCTTACATACCTCGACATGCACATTTGTACAACTTGCCTCGGCATAAGGCTGCTTCTCATTTGTCTCATTATCCACCAGGCAACGTTCTTCTCCAAGTTCTGCCCATGCTTTTGAAATACGCTCGAATTTTCCACCGCTCACCTTGATTTTCCCACTGTTATGCATAACATAGTTGTCCGACTGATTTTCATAAATTCCACCGGCAAACTCTATATTCTTACTTTCTACTCTTAATTCGCCGGAAAATACACCCGTCTGCGTTTCACTGCTGTCCGTGATTTTAAGAGAAACATCCGGATTCAACAAAATCTTTCTCAAACTTTGCAGACGATATCCGTTCAGATCCAGGATCAGATTTCCGCTGTTTACCTCCACTCCCTCTTTTAGTTCAATATTCTTCAACAGCTTCATCTGTGCTGTTTTTCTCTCTGTATCACGAAATGCTTCTGCCAAAGTAACATATGGTTCGGAATCTCCATCCATGGTTACCTCAATTTCCCCATCCGAAATTTTATATAACAGATAATCCGATTCTGATTTGTATTTTTCACGGAATGTCAGTTCTGCTTTTACATAGTAATCGCCTTTAGCAGCCGGTGCCCCGCCTTCGGTAAGTGCATCGGCATTTTCTGCATTTGTCAGCACTCCATCCTTGCTTTTATAATACGTGGTCTTTATGGATGTCGGTGTTTCCCTGCAGCTCCAGGTGATCTTTCTTCCTTTTTCCAATGACAGTTCCCGCGGATTTCCCGTATATGCATAATCTATGCTCTCGCTGTCCGCAATTCTTTGCATCCGAATTCTGGCATCAAAGTTGATCTGATAGGAAAAAATTTCTGAAGTTTCCTGATAAAAATCTTTCACTTCCAGAGCCGTAACTTTTACATAATATTGCCCCGGCAGAGCCGGTGCTCCAGCTTTTTCAACCGCTCCGCTGTTTTGTGCTGTGGTCGGTATCTGTGCCTTTTCATCCAGATAATAGCCGACTATTATCTGTCCGTCCCCTTTCCAACTGAAAACTTCGTCCTTCTTCAGAGATAATGGCTTTGTTTGAGACAGATTGTCGCTTGTTTTCACCATCTGTGTACCGGATACCAGCAAAATCTCATTTTTTGCTATACTTCCCGGATGATTGCTGTAAGTGTTGCTTTTCTCCAGATAATAAACCTTTCCATGTGTGCCATCCATTACCGGATAAGCATCTGGATTTTCTTCAAGATTCTGAAACCACTTTGCCTGCGAAACCAGTGAATTATCCTTTCCATTTAATACCCAGGCTGCCTTTCCGGATGCAAACTCTGCACTTGTCATCCCTTCTGAATCTTTGACACTTCCATTTTGATTTTTATTATAGACCCCTCCCTTAAAGCGGTCGGTATTAAAAACACAGTTCTGGATTGTATCCCCCCTAGCCAGACTTCCTGCGATTCCACCTGTTATACTTCCTGTCATGGCTGCATCGCTCCAGCAGGAGATGATATCACAGGCTTCATTATTTCTATAGCCTTGATAACCAACGATCCCGCCGGCATAATATGCATCTGCTGTTCCGGTATTATAACAATATTTGATATAAGTTCTCACATATTGCTGGGAACTGTTGCTGCCGCAGACCTGCTCTCCGGCGATGCCTCCGCTGCGTCCATAGCCCCACGTTGCTTTTATCGCTCCGCTGTTTTTGCATGATTCGATCCAGCCCTGAGAACTTCCTACAATGCCGCCTGCGTAATCATGTGCGGTTACTTTTCCGCTGTTCCAGCAGTTGATCACTTTTCCAAGATTGCTTTTTGCTGCAACTGCTCCGGCCGTACTCGTTGACGATGTGAACACGCCATCTTCCATGCCAAGATTTTTGACAACGCTGTTCTCCTTCAGCTGTGCAAACAAGCCTGATACCTGTTTATCTCCTGTCCGCTCGCAGACCAGCTTGCTGATCTTATGTCCGTTTCCGTCAAAGGTTCCTGTATAACCGTCATTTGTATCTCCGATCGGTGTCCAGTCTTCACCTGTCATATCAATGTCTGCCGTCAGCACTGCATTGACAGCGTTCTCCCCGGCATTGACCTTCGCCGCAAATGCCTGCAGATCTTCTTTATCTGCGATCGCATAATATCCGGCATAATCTCCGTTTAAATGAAAATTACTCTGGTTCTCTTCAGTAACCTGTACCAGTCCTGCTGCATTTGCCTGAATGCTTACCAGACCACCAAAATCCATTGCGGTAAATGCAAGTGCAAATGCAAGTAATCCTGCTGCAATTCGTTTTCTCATATCTTCCTCCTGTTTTCTTTTTTTAATCTTTCATTCCTGACTGATTCCTGCAAATTGCTCCGTTGAAAACTAATTTTCGCAATTCTATAGATGCCAGGGTCAAAAGCCTGAAACCACGATGTGCTTGCACAGGAGTGGTTTTATGGCTTAATGACCCGCCCCGATATGAGCATAAAAGTGGAGCGTAAGCTTCACGATATGCGAATATTGGGTAGAATTGTGGGAGTACGAAGTACGGAACAATTCGTATGGCATCTTTTGACCCCAACATCATTCTATAACCATTATATAAAATTAAAAAAGCATTGTACACTAGCCAAACGGCCAGTTTTACAATGCTTAATCGAGTTTTTTCAAAGTTTTCTGTTTTTACATCGAAATCCATCCCAGTACATTTGCAATGGAGCTGAGAAGGATAATGATAACGCAGGCGGATGCCAGATATTTCAGGAAGAAATGATATAATTTCTTGCGTTTAAAATCAGATGACTGTTCAATCTCCGCATCCATTCTTTTAAATCCGACGACTTTCAGGATCAGAATGCAGGTAGCAAGTGCTGCGATCGGCATCATGACCGAGTTGGTCAGGAAGTCAAAGAAATCCAAAAACTGCATACCAAGGATCTTCACAGAGTCCCAGATACCATATCCAAAAGAGGATGCCGTTCCGATCACCAGCATCACGACAACCATCAGCAGACAGCATTTTCCACGGCTCCAGTGAAGCTCATCGTTCAGGGTGGAAACGCTGGTCTCAAGAAGTGAGATTGCACTGGTCAGTGCCGCAAACAGAAACATCAGGAAGAATGCGATGCCGACAATCGTGCCAACTCCCATACTCGCAAATACTTTCGGCAGGGTGATGAACGTCAGTGCCGGTCCTGCCTGGAGCGTTTCCATATCTCCGCCGGAGAATGCAAACACTGCCGGAATGATCATCAGACCGGCCAGAAGTGCGACACCGGTGTCAAAAATCTCAACCTGCGTGGTGCTTTTTTCGATGTCTACATCTTTCCCGATATAAGATCCATACGTATACAGGATACCCATCGCGATCGACAGGGAATAAAACATCTGTCCCATCGCCGCAACGACCGTCATCCAGGAAAAGTTCTCCAGATTCGGGATCAGGAAATATTTGATGCCTTCCACGGCTCCCGGTCTTGTGATGGAATAAACAGCCACACAGGCTGCCAACAGGATCAGAAGCGGCATCATAACCTTTGAAACACGTTCTACTCCATTTTTTACACCTGCAAGAATGACAATAAATACCAGTGCCGCAAAGATCAGAAACCATATTTCTACTTCCATGGAAGAGGTGATAAAACTGTTGAAATAGCCATCCTGTGCAACAAGGTTTGCATTGCCCCTGATATACTCAAACAGATATTTCAGAACCCAGCCGCCGATCACACTGTAATAAGGAACGATCATCATCGGGATGACTGCGTTGATCCAGCCTCCCAGGTGAAACGGCAGGCTCTTTCCGAATTTGTGGAAAGCTCCAACCGGGCTTTTTTTCGTCATACGTCCCAGTGCTGTTTCGGATACGATCATAACATATCCAAAAGTGACCATTAAAATCAGATAGACAAGCAGAAACATACCTCCGCCGTATTTTGCCGCAAGATATGGAAATCGCCAGATGTTTCCAAGTCCAACCGCAGAGCCGGCAACTGCCAGCACATAACCGATGCGACCGGAAAATTTGCCCCGTGCGTGCAAGAGATTTTCTGCATGTTTTTTATTTGTGCACATAAAAAGAATCCCCCTGTGGTAAAAAATCCCTTACAGCAGAAACTGCCCGCCGCAAGGGATTTTATTATTTAAAACTTACAAAATGATTGTTTTCAAGAATCTGAAAATACTTTACGATTCGTGGATAAAGGGGTTCTGCCGCTTCACCAAACCGCTCTTTTTCCAGAGCAGCCAGATCCATGACGGTTCTCTCTCCATCGATAAAAGGCCAAAGATAACTTCCATGTACATCCAGATGTATCTTTGTGACTTCCGGGCGGTTAAATACTTTCTGTGCGATCCCGTTAAAAAAACCTTCATTTTTTACTTCCAGTATCACGCGATCCCTGAAGTCTTTGTGCCACTTCAGGCCTTCGGCTTTTACCGGAATCAGATCCAGATAATTTATCTGTTGTTCCTGTTTCTTTTTTTTCATGCTTTTTTCTTTTTCTTAAGAGAGAAGTAAAGCAGGGATGCAATCATCAGCACCATAAGAATGACACCACCGATGTTGCCAAAGTTTACACTCTCTCCGATGCTTGTGTTGATACCAAATACTGCGAAAATTGCCAGCAGGATACCTACCAGACCTTCTCCGGCGATCATACCTGCACAGTACAGTGTTCCGTCTGTGGACTGCTGTTCTTTTGTCTTTTCATCGACATTCTTACGTGCATCCATTACCATACGTACAACGCCACCGATCATGATGGTTGCATTCAGGTAGATCGGCAGATACAGACCGATTGCGAACGGCATTACCGGGATACGCAGGATCTCAAGACCCAGTGCCAGGAATACGCCGACAAATACCAGGTTCCATGGCAGGTTTCCGCCCATGATACCTTCTACGATCATCTTCATCAGAGTTGCCTGAGGAGCCGGTACTTCTGCTCCGCCGTAACCCCATGCTGCATTCAGCAGATAAAGAACACCACCGATAGCCAGACCGGATGCAAGAACACCGATCAGCTCACCGATCTGCTGTTTTTTCGGTGTGGCACCCAGCAGATAACCGGTCTTCAGATCCTGCGAAGTATCGCCTGCGATTGCTGCAATGATACAGATAACAGAACCGATCGCAATTGCTGCTGTCATACCGTCAATACCTGTTTTTCCGCTTCCTTTGATTGCCATAGTAGCGATCAGCAGAGTAGCGATTGCCATACCGGATACCGGGTTGTTAGAGCTTCCTACCAGACCTACCATACGGGAGGATACTGTTGCAAAGAAAAATCCGAAGATTACGATCAGTGCTGCTCCAAGCAGAGTTACCGGGATAGCCGGTACTGCCCAGATGATAACAACCATAGCAACGATTCCGACCAGTATGAACTGCATCGGCAGATCCTGTGCGGTACGTGCGGTACTTGTATTTTTTCCGCCTTTTACGCTCTTCATGGAGTCGCTGAATGTTCTTACGATCAGTGGCAGTGATTTAATCAGGGAGATGATACCGCCTGTTGCGATGGCACCTGCACCGATATATTTTACATAAGTACTCCAGATTGCCGCTGCACCGCCGCCTGCATAAAGCTGAGCGATTGTTGTGCCTGCTTTTGCCGGATACAGCCAGGTATCAGGTCCGAACAGACAGATCAGCGGGATGATAACCAGCCATCCGAATACAGAACCAACAAACATGTAAGATGCGATCTTTGGTCCTACAATATAACCAACACCAAGCAGGGCCGGGTATACTTCCATACCGATCTCACCTTTGAAAGATTTAAAAGCTGCTGATACGTCTGCCGGGATCACCTTCAGACCATCAACGATAAATTTAAATACTGCTGCAAGTCCCATACCGGAGAATACCGTAGAAGCGTTTGCTCCGCCTTCTTCGCCGGCCAGAAGTACGTCTGCACATGCAGTTCCTTCCGGGTAAAGCAGTGTCTGGTGTTCTTTCACGATCAGGGCATTACGAAGCGGTACCATGAAAAGTACACCTAAAACACCACCGCAAAGTGCGATCAGTGTGATCTCGACAAGGCTCGGCATAGAGCAAAGACCCTCTTCTGCCCAGAGGAACAGTGCCGGCATCGTAAAGATCGCTCCTGCTGCAAGTGACTCACCGGCTGAACCGATGGTCTGTACCATGTTACTTTCAAGGATGGAATTCTTACGCATGATAATGCGAATAACACCCATAGATATAACTGCTGCCGGAATAGAAGCAGAAACAGTCATACCAACTCGGAGTCCAAGATATGCATTGGCTGCTCCGAAAATTACTGCGAGCAAAACACCCATAATAATGGAAGTCACAGTAAGCTCCGGCATGACTCTGTCTGCCGGAATGTACGGTTTGAATTCGTCTTTCTTATTCATTTCCTTTTCCTTTCATACTTTTTTCTTTTAACAATCCGAAAACCTTCGTATATCCGCCCTCTTCCATCTCCGGATCATTATTTACCTAAAATAATCCTTATGAATTGCTCCGCTTTTCCACAGCTTCTGCAATTCCGTATCATCATAGAACTATATTGTACCTAAAATCCGACTAAATTGCAAGAATATAATGCATTTTTCTACTTTTTTCCTGTTTTTCCCACTATTTTTTTGTGCACTTTTTGAGATTCCAGGGTCAAAAGATCAAAATGTCGTTCTTGCTTGCAAGATAAGACATTTGAACTTGGGACCCGCTAAACATGAGGAAGTAGCTATTTACGCAGTAAATATGCGAATTCCGAATGTTTATAGGCACTGAGTGCCAGTGGCACTCGTTTAGTGCCGACCGAAGCGGAGCGTAGATTGCGAGAGTTACTTGTAACGGAGCAATTCGCAGGCATCTTAATGCCAGGGTCAAAAGTCTGAAATCGCACTATGATCCGGACGGAATCCGCACAATTTTCTGTTCCCCTTCCATCTCTGTCATCACAAGCACCGGCATATGGCGTTTACGAAGTGCATGGATCAGCGGATACACCGCAAAAAGATCTCCCTGCACATAGACTGCTTCCGGTTTGGATTTCAGAATCTTTTTCACCTGATCTTTGATCTGTGCTTTCCATTCCTGCTTTTCAAGTGTGGATTCACCGTAAATGCCGTCCCACTCCATCGGCGGAAGATCCGGCAGCTCCATGTGCACGATTCTGGCACCGGAAAACTGCGGAAGTTTGAAAAGCAATGCATCGGCTGCCTCATCTGTGCCAAGATTTACGATCACAACCTGCTCATGGAACTGCTGCTGACTGATCTTGCATGCCTTTATGGCATCTTCGAGCGTACTTGTCGTCATAAGAAATCCACCCTTATGACAGAATTCTGCACCGGAAAGACCGCTCTCTTCTTTTAATTCTTCTTTTTCAAGACCAAGCCAGCTTTCCGGGAAACTGCATTTATAATTCAGGGAGTATTCTCGCTTCTGAGGCTGAATACAGTAGCCGCCGCGATTGGATGGAAAGATCACGAATGCAATGTCTGTCTCGGAAAGATATTTCTGGCACGGAACATAATCCGGCAGCACCAGAATCTGCTTTTCATCTGCCGGCTTTTTGCCGGAAGCGATCTCTTCCTGATGCTGTTTTAAAATTTCTTCTACACGTTTGTCGGCACGCTCATTGCCCCGATAACGCTCCAGTTTGTTATCGAGGATCATGCCGGCCACACCGACCGCCTTAAAGAACGCCGCATCGTTTCCGCCCTGTGCATCCCATGGCGGATTGAAATTGCCGATCAGGGTGGCAAGTTCATTTTTTTCGCCGGTGTTGTCATTGTTGTCCAGTGGCTGCACAAAAGCCTCGTCAAATTTTTCTGCCAGTTCTTCTCCTAAAATCTCAGCACCCAACTCTTCCCATAAAAGTCCGAAAGCTGCATACGGCACACCATTTTCACGGATTCTGCTATCCCTCTGATGATGGTCGTATTTCCCTCTTCCGATGTCAAAAACAATTCCTTTAAAATCCTCCGGCACCTGACTGCCGCGGTGGATCGTGATCTCCGGATTGACAGACAGCAGAAGTGCAGACGAAAATACATCGTCCGCATGAAACTTTCCGCTGTGGGTAAATGCCTGTGCATCTTTTTCTTTAATTTGCTCCATTAACTGTGTCATGAAATTTCACCTTTCCGATCAACATATCGTCGTTTGCATTTTTCAGAACCGGGATGATCACACCGCATTCACTTCCGATCGATTCCAGTTTATTTGGCGGTGCACAGAAGATAACCTGAAAGTCCTGGTTCTTGAAGAAATCAAGCATCAGTTTGATATTGTGGTCACTCATCTTTTCAAACGGCTCATCAATAAAGATCAGTCTTACGGAATTGACTCGCACATTGTAGAGCATGGAGAGTGCCGCCGACAAAATCAGCGTATATGGGATCTGCGTTCCGGCACCGGAATTGTATCCTACCTGTTTGGATAATTTTCCGTCTTTTACTTCTTCGTTGTTGATGATAATCTCGTAGCTCATATAATTGCGGTAATCTGCAAATTTCTGGATCTCCGCCAGATCATTTTTTTCAATGATGCGGTTAATAATATCTTTGATCTCCCGCTCCCGTCTCTCTACTTCGTCATCCTCATAACCCATCAGCTTTGTAAGGGCGATCTGACCGTCCGCCAGATTTCCAGTCTGCTGAAGATACTCTGCATAACGTAGAATTTTGGCATAGTCGGAATTGTCATTCAAAAATTTCACATCAAACTGATAGCATGTCGCGAATTTCAGCTTGCGAAGCTCTTTGTTGATCTGTGCGATGTCTTTTCTTGCAGCCCTTGCCGTCTCGTAAATATTCAGAACAAATTCTCTTTTGAAAATGCTTTCATAACGCATGGTCTGCTCTTTTAATTTCTGCTGCAGATTCTGAAGGTCATCGATCCAGATTTTTCCGCGTCTCTGGTGATAGCTTTTTTCGTACTCAAGACCGATCGGCAGACGTTCTTCTTCCTGCTTTCGGTTGTTGTACGCCTGCTGCTGTCCATTGATATTTGCCGCAAAACTGCTGACGCGTTTTTCCATCTGCTCTTTCTCGGAAAGCTGCATGATGCCGCCTTTTTTATCTTCTCCGGCAAGATAGCGGTCGTATTCTGTGATCGCCTGCTCTGCTGCGGAACGGTTGAGCTTTTGTTCTTCTTCCAGATGTTTCTGCTCTTCCGCTTCTTTCGCCTGATACATCACGCTGTCTTTCTTTTTCTGCTCGATCTCTGCTTCCAGACGATAACGCTTCTTGCTCTCTTCGTCTTTCTCCCGTGTTTTATTGCGAAGCTGTTTTTCCAGATCGGTCACACGCTGCGAAAGTGCCATAAATTCTGCATTGTTTTTCTGGGCTTCCAGAAGTTCACGATAACGCACCTTTTCTGCTTCCAGCTCTGCATTTAAGTGCTCACATTCTCTGTTGGCTTCCAGATTGTAATCTTTGAAATAATCCAGACTGCTCTGCAGAAAGACATCCTGATTCTGCATCGTATGTCTGCTGCTCAAAATCTCTTTTTCCCGTTTTTCCAGCTGATCCAGTTTTTTCGCAGCTCTTTTGCGGTTCAGCTCGATCGCCGCCCCGCCAAGGCAGTAGCTCTTGATCTTTTTCGTGTTGATGTAAGTAACTGCCATATTTCTGCCGAGTTTTCCTTCTTTTGACATGGCATTATCGTATTTTGCAACCTCATCCAGCTCGACTGCATGGATCGCACCCAGCCAGAACTGGAAATACTTTGCTGCTGTCTCATTCTGAATCTGAAGATAATGATAGACTGAATCTTCCTCATATTTGATCTTGCGTTCAGCCAGACGCTTTGTATTGACCAGCTCCACATAGCGATGTCCGGATCGATCCATAACCTGGTTGGCCACATCAAAAACCTGTGGTGAAACCAGGATTGCATAGCGGTGCACACCAAGAAAAGCTTCGATCGCATCACGCCATTTTTCGTCTTTCAGTTCCGATACATATTCACACGCCATGCGGGCTTCTTCAGCGATGCCCTGCTTTTTCAGTTCTTTGTTGATCTCCCGGATCAGCTGCGTCTGTTCCTGCACATGCGAATAATCCGCTTTGTTGCGGTCGCAGTTTTCGATGATCTTGCTCTGCTCACTGCGTTCCAGCTGCACTTCTTTGAGCTCGCGGTCCAGATAAGCTCTGCTCCGCACAATACTGTCACGTTTTTTACGGATTTCCGCTCTCAGTGCATCAATGGCTTCCTGCTTTTCAGAATTGGAAAGATCCACTGCCGTCAGTTTTTCAAGTGTTTCAAAATAAGAAACCTCGCATTCCATTTTGTTCAGTTCTTCTGCCACATGCAGCAGACGTTTTCGGAACTGCTCCAGCTCTTCCCTTTCGCTTTTCCGCTTCTCCAGCTGTTTCTCGAAAGCAGTAATCTGCTGTCTGGAATTATCGATTGCTTTGGAAACATTCAGTTCCCGCAGTGCGGCTTTTGCTTCCATATAATAACGGTCAAGTGCATCGATCTCCGTGCTCAGTTCTTTGATTGTTTTAATCTGTGCTTCTACTTCAATGCTGTTTTTGCGGATCATTTCTTCTGCCATGCAGCGTTTTTCTTTCCAGGAAAGCATATTTCGATATTTTAATTTAATATCATCCACTTTCAGCTGCATGACACGCTCATCGTATTCTGCATAATCCTTCAGGATCGCATCCAGATCACCGATCTCTTCTTCGATCAGCTCCAAACGGCTGTTGATCTGCTCAATATTTTTCTTGGCATCTTTTAATTTTTCAAAATTGACATCGTGTTCTTCCAGAACCGATTCCCGGATAAATTCCTGGATCTTTGCCGCCGGATTGTATGCCATGATATTTCGAAGTTTTCTCTGATAACGAAACACTTCCTGATACGGAAGCTTCAGTCCGACCATCTGCATAAACAATGCCACTCCATCCTGTTTCTTGCGGAGTTTGACATTGTAACGTTTCTGAAATCCGGACGCATCGTACGGTTTTAAGGCAGAACCGTCTTCATAGACATAGGAAATATCCGACAGACGTTTGTCTTCCATCGCATACCAGTACGTGCCGCGGATATCCGTCACAGCTGTCTCGATGATCACGCCGAGCACAAAGGATTTTTCGTTGATCTGGTCATAATATTCCAGTGCGATGTGGGTATACACAACCGGGATCTTCTCCGCCGGTCTTGCATACACGCCGGCACTTGCATCGACCAGACAGCGTGTATACGAGATCAGATTTCGCTTGCCCACGCCTGTATTATATCCGCTTGTCGCCTTATTAAACTGCGTATCACCGGTGTAGGCATATTTGATGGCATCGAGGATCGTCGATTTTCCGCACTCATTTTCTCCGGAGATCAGAGTGAGATTTTCTGCAACCGGAACGACCGTGTTGGTAAATCCATACCAGTTGATCAGCTGTACATTGCGTAAAACTATTTTACTCATCGCTCTCCTCACTTTCTGCCTCTTCCAGGTCTGCCATGTCCGCTGCCTCGAAATCTCCCTGTTCCACAAATTCTGCCATCACCTGTTTCAACTGTCCGATATCCAGACAGAACTGCAAAGAAGGATAGAGACGCACAGCCCCGTCCTCTTTTGTGATATCGTCACTGTAATCGATCAGGCAGAATCTGCGGAAGGTCGCATATGCCTTTTTAAACTCGACCGGCGTCAGCTCAATATCATAAAGCCTGCATTTGTCGATAATCTCACCGACCGTCACATAGACTGCCTCTTCATATCCCATCCGCTCCAGAAATAAAAGCCACAATACCAGCAGCAGCTTCATATGTCTCTGGTCAAAATGATAGAGATTGAGGCGTTTCAGTCCGACTGTTTCTTTATCATCATCATTTGGCTGCAGCATCGCCACACCCATCTGTTCTTCTACAACCACTTTGTAGCCGATCACTGCCAGATACTGGTTCATGTCGTAACGGTTGGATTCGGAGGCCACAAACTGATAGAGCTTTTCTTCTTTGTCTTTTACAAGAAATGTCGTATCCAGAAGCCGCCGCACACAGCGTTTGAACAGATACGCATCCTCGTCGCTCATATTGCTTATAAAACTTAAATCCTGCATATAAATTTACCTCATTGTATTTGTAAAGCGGACATTCACAATCCGCTTCTCTGCGTTCAAAAAGATGCCCTGTAAATATTTTCGTACCCTGTGATCCACAATTCTGACATCTTTATTTTCTCGAGATCACCACATTGCTGATATCGGCAATCTTCGTGCTCACTTTTTCGTCCTTGATACGGACTTCGTATGGAAATTCTGCATTTTTCGCATAAAGCATCGCCGCTGCGATCATCAGTGCCTCTTCTTTTGTCTGCACACCCTTTTCTTTCAGCTCCATGCTCACATCCAATCCAAGTTCCTCATCCAGATATGCTCCGACACGGGCCGGAGCATATCGGTTCGGTGCACTGCGGAACAGATTCTCCGTCCGTTTCTGCATCTCTTCTTCTGACATCGCATTGGTGTTTAATGCGATATTCTGACCTTCGTTGCGAATACGCCGATTCTGCTCGAATGATTTGTAACCAACGTATTTCTGGTTGATAACACGAGTGCATTTCTCCACTTTTTCCATCGCCGCATCCTGCTCTTCTTTTGAAATCCTGGAAACACGGTCCAGGAAATCGCCGAGAAGATTCTCCAGTCTGACACGGCTGCTCGCCATCTGCATGATCCTTGTATTTGCCAGATTATAATAACTGTTGATGCGAGTATCAATCAGTTCCATATTTTCTTCGTATTCCACACTCAGGAAATACTGGAGTTCCGCCATGTAACGGTCCACACGGGAAATTGCCTGCTCTTTCGGGCAACGCAGACGTTTTCCACATTCTTCGACCATTTTCTCATACATATCCCCATAACGCAGATCCTCGATCCGGTCACGGATGAAAGAAAGCTGGGTCGGGATCAGTCCGTTGTTTTTTACGAAGAAATATTCACTGAAGAACCGGTCCAACATTTCATTTTTCATAATGAACTGCCCGAAACTGTTCATATCCTGAAATTCGATGACTGTTTTCATGATATCCGATATACTGTCTTTTAAATCAGCCAGCTCATTGCGAAGCTCGGTTTCATTTTCCATCATCGGCACCAGAATGTTTGAGTACGGACGTTCTTTTCGCACCGAACCTTCTTCCGATGCGGATTTCATGATCTCATACATTGAGAGAATGCGGTTTGACATCGTACCTTCATTTTTCTTTTCAGTCAGTTTATCCAGAAAATCAATCACTCTTCGGCAATCCGTCGAAAGATTTACAACATATTCTCCGCTGCGTCCGATCTGCCGTGGCTTGATCCATCCACATTCACGGAAAATGGCCAGAATCTCAGCCGCCTGAAGCTGCACCGCCTCATTCTCATCATCCGCTTCTTCGATCAGTCGCTGAATCTCTTCGTTTTTCAGATACAGCGTGATACTGTCCTTTGCATCCGACTCGTAGAGAACCGGAAGTTCCTTCGAACGGTCGATCAAAATCCGGATACAGTCATAATAAATCCTGCGGTACTTGAACGTAAGCGGTTTAAAAAACGACTCGTTCTTTATGTAATCAAAAAAATTCATAGTTTATTTATCTCCTAAGCTGCTGCGGCATTTGCATTGATCTGGTCGATCACTTTCCGGATTCCCATCCATACGTTCAGATCCGTAAAAATGTCCACGACACTTCCCTGATCCGTAAATGGTGCCTCCTGAAGTACCGACAGATCTTTCATCATGCCATTTTGCACAATGTATTCCACGATCTGATTTACGAAATAAATCTGCCTGCTGTCCAGGCTGTTTTCATCCAGATATTCTGAAAATGCTTCTTTTGCAGCGTTCATATCCAAGCCGACAATTTCACGGACAAATTCTCCGAGCGGCTTCTGCCCGTACTCCGTCTCATACTCTTCTTTTGTCCCCAGTTCTCCCCAGAGGATCTCTTCCAGAAGCTGTACATCCGCCGCTGTCAGCGGCTGATTATTCTTCAGCCTGGCAATCGCCTCATTATCCTGATGCCTGCGGACATAATATTCTGCTTTCGCTTTATAATTTTTCAGGTCATCATTTTCCAGCTCCGACTCTTTCCATTCCATCGCCAGAAGTTCATCCGCAAAATCGGTATCATACCGCTTTCCTTCTTTTTCTTTGATATATTTGATCAGTTCCCGCAGATTTTCACGGATATGTTCAAATTCATCCACACCGGCCGTCTCCAGATAATCCGTGTGCAGGATCTGATTCAGCAGTTTTTCCTGTGCTTTGATCTGCGGAATATTGGCAACACCTGCCACCGCACGCACCTTTTTCAGAAGATCCTTTCTCGCTTTTCCATATTTATTTCCCATCAGATAAGCAAGCTCAATCCCATAAAGCAGTGCGTCAAAACGAACGGCGGACGCCTCTTCCTGATCCGGCATGATCAGCGGTGCAACCTCCTCCTGAACGGTCAGCGTATCCTCGTAACGGATATTCTGATAATTCTCCGGATTAGAATAATATTCCACATATTTCAAATGCTGACGCACCGCAAAATTATCCCGGCTCAGTTCCTGTACTTTTCCCTGCATACTCTCAACCAGGTTTTTGCGATAGGCGATCAGTCTTTCTGTCTGATATTGTAAATCCTGCAATTTATACGAAATCTGAAATTTCAGGTTAAAAATCGCACTCTGCAAAGGCAGCCGGACTGCTGTCTCTTTTCCCTTCTGCATCCGGAAAAACTCGAAATTCCCACAGAAATCAAAAATATAGAATTTCTGCTTATCCTCACCATCCAAAAGTCCCGGACAGAGCCTTGTCCCCCGCCCGATCATCTGCCAGAATTTTGCCTTGCTCATTACCTTTTTAAAAAAGACCAGATTTAAAATTTCCGGCACATCGATTCCCGTATCCAGCATATCAACGGAAATGGCGATCTGCGGCAATTTATCCGGCTCCGAAAACTGATCGATCAGGCTCTGGGAATGGCTGATACGATTGTCGATCACTTTTGTATAACCCGACAGATGTGAATATTCTTTATTGAACACCTCAAATATTTTTTCCGCATGAGCATGATTTTTCGCAAAAATAATCGTCTTACCGAGCTTTTCTCCGTAGTCTGTATGGATTCCATGTGTCATCAGAATGTCCAGCACTTGTCTGATCGTATCGTCATTGAAAATCCAGGTATTCAGTGCTGAGGACTGGATCCGCTCCACAACCTGTCCGTTTTCATCCACAAAGGTGTTCTCGTATGCTTCTTTATCTTCGTCCGAAAGCTCATCGTACGCAATGCCCTCTTCCAGAAATTTCAGCTTTGTTTCCACCGAAAGGAAATCCACCAGATAACCGTCTTTTACCGCCTGTGCCAGCTCATAACCGTAAGTCGGCACGCCCTTCTCCAGCTCAAAAATGCTGTAGGTATTTTTATCGATCTCATCTTTCGGCGTCGCAGTAAGACCAACAAGCGGTGCATCAAAATATGTGAAAATGTCTTTGTATTTATTGTAGATCGAACGATGTGCCTCGTCACAGATCACAAGGTCAAAATGGCCGCTCGTAAATAATTTTCCGTCTTCGTCCCGTGTGGCATCAATGCAGTTGATCATCGTCTGATAAGTTGAAAAAATACAGTGTGCATGCAGATTGCTTTTCTCCTCACACAGATTTGCCACCGAAAGATCCGGCAGCATATTGACAAAACTTCTTTTTGCCTGAGTGACAAGAGAAGTGCGGTCCGCAAGAAACAAAATATTTTTCACCCAGCCGTTTTGCAGAAGCACATCGCAAAGTGCAATGACTGTTCTTGTCTTTCCCGATCCGGTCGCCATGACAAGCAGTGCTTTTCTTCTGTTCTTTTTATCAAAGCTCTCGCATACTGCCTTGATCGCCTCTTCCTGATAATACCTTCCGGCGATTTTTTTATCAATCCGGACACTGCCAAGATCGCCCCGCATGGTTTTTAAATTAAACCATTTTTCCAGATCCCTCCTGGAATAAATACAGGAAACCTGCCGCTCCGGATACTGTCCGTCAATAATCCTTGTCTCAAATCCGTTCGTCAGAAAAATGACCGGTCTGCGACCATATTGCCGCTCCAGAGAATCTGCATACAATTCCGCCTGCTGCCGTCCGCTCGCCACATCTGCACAGGTCTTTTTCGCCTCGATCACCGCCAGCGGCCGGTGTGCATCGTCATAAAGCACATAATCCGCAAAACCGCTGCCTGATTTATTTGGCATGCCATAGACTTCGACTTCATTCAGCCAGTTCTTTCCTTCCATCCATCCGGCATCAATCAGCATCGTATCGATATATTGTTTGCGGGTTGCATACTCCGACAGCTCCAGCGGCTTCGGAACATACGTCTGCTTCTGCTCCTCACGCCTGGAAGTCAGTTCTGCCTTCAATGCTTTATTTTCTGCGATCAAAGCCTCCAGATCAATATTCGGAAAGACCGTCTCCGCTGCCAAGATCTCCTGATTCTGCTCCGGAAGACCTGCATCAAACTGCCCCTCCTGATAATCATCCGCATAACAATAAGCTACAAAATCCAGAAATATATAAAGATTCTCAAGGCACAGCTTCGCCTGATCCAGCGTCAGCTTTCTTCCCGTATGTGCCACCTGATTTGCCACCCTGCGAATAAAATCCATTCTCCGCAAAATGTCTGCATCCACAATTCCTTTAAACTCTTCCGTATTCAGCAGGCTGACCAGCTTGTCCTGATATGGCATCACCAGCATATCGTCAACCGAATACATCCATTTGACGGCAAATTCCATCGCCCGCCGGCAGTTCATCACGCTCGCCTCCGGGTCGATCATCAGGATCTTTTCCGCCGCCACCGCAACATCCGCAAACGCTGCAAACTGCGGAATATCCTTCAGGAAATCAAAGTTCGTCACGCCGCCACCCCCTCTTGTTGTATTTTCGTGAAATGTCTTCTGATATTTTAACACGAAGTGGTTTTTCTCACAAGAAAGTTATGAGAGGAATCCTGCAAAGTTATGAGAGGAATCCTGCAAATCCGGTAAATTCTGCTTGAAAACACATATTTCACCAAAGAATAACAGATCCGGTTCCTGTTCACAAAAGAAAAACATTGTACAAATGGCAGCTTTCTATTACAATGATATTAACTTATGAGCTTACCGTTTTGAAAATACATACGCTAAAGGAGGAACGCTTATGATTTTATGCTGTAAACACTGCGGAAATTGCAGAGAAAGCAATCATCTTGCAGAAAACTGCGATTATTGTGGAAATGAAATGGTCCAACTGTTATCAGACGAAGAGTTAAGCCATATTGATCCCAAAGAATTACCTCAGATCATCGAAGCGATGCGTGCAGGTTATCGATACGGCAATCCGGATTATGACGAAAAATTGTGGGACAGTCGTACAAAAAAAGAAGAAATACAACGGGCAGAAAACGAAAAAAAGGATCTGGATTATCGTGAAAAAACCCACATGGTAACAACCGGATTTCAGTTTGAAGGTTATGAAATCGTATCTTACCTTGGAATTGTCGCCGGCGAAGTAGTTCTTGGCACCGGATTTCTCTCGGAATTTACTTCTTCATTTGCTGATTTCTTTGGCGTGCAATCCGGGATGTTCGAGGAAAAGCTTGAGACGGCAAGGCACGCTGCCATGGATAAACTGATCAAAAAATCAGCTGCATTGGGTGGAAATGCAGTCATTGGCATTGACATTGACTACAATATGTTTTCCAATAATGTAATCGGAGTCATTGCAAACGGGACATCTGTTGTAATCAGAAAGATCTGATGAATCGCTTATAATAGCCGCTTAAGATTCTGCTGATAATTTGACACAAAAGTCGTTTTGTGCTATGATACAGACAGTTCATATTTAAATACAAAAAGGTGCTACCATGACGGTTCGCCTGATGTTTATTAGGTTAAAAATAACCGCTTAGTTTGCAGACTGGGGCGGTTATTTTTTTTCGGTCTTATTGCTATTCGCACCAATCGTATAGCCAAGACCAAAACTGGTTAAGCAGAGACTAATTACTGCAATCAAGTCACCGATTGTTAGCATAAGCGAGTTCCTCCATACATATTTTCTGATTAAGTAATCTATGTAATCGAAGCTATAAACTCTCCGTAAAAAGCAAACCGCCATTCACGTCAATTGTGAAGTAGCACCTTGGGTATTAATACCCATGTGCATTATATCAATCCTTCTCTTTTCTTTCAAGCTATTTGTTGCTTTATTTTGCAAAACGTTACTTTTATTGTGTGAATTTTTATATATTTACATATTATATTGCATTTTTTATCGTATGAACATATGAGCAAACTTTGTATTATTTTGATTTGTCAATGAATGTAACAAAGTCTGCGAATTGGTTTTGAAGTTCCATTGGGGGTACAAATACATTCAATTTTCTTATTCTCTCCATTCCTAAAGCAGCCTTTGCTGTATCTGCTGAATTTTTTACAATGTATGCATTTAACAACATTAACATATACATGAAATATATTGAATTATATCTTTCCGAATCAGGACGTATCTTGGCAACATTAGGAGCTAAATGATATTTGTACTCATTATCTATAATTGCAACATCACCAATATTTGCTCCGACATAAGTCATTACAACATCTCTTGGTGCAAGCTGAGATCTTGGTAATGAGTCAGAAACTTCATTTGAAACAAAAGAAAGTTCCTTACGATTCAGCTTACCATTCTTTACATTCTGAGCCTTAACCATAACTACATCACCAGAGTCTTCATAATTAATATACTGAGTGTATTCAAATCCTGCTAACTTAGTAACAAAACAATCATCACCGATTAATGCTTTCTTCCACCCCCGGCTATTGATTACTGGATCTCCAAATAGTTCGACAAATCGGGATTTGACCAGGGTGTCCAGCTGCTTTAACTCTCGTTTTCTTAAGCCAATCACATTTTCAACTTTCTTGAGTTTATCAACTATATCCATTTGTTCATTATGAGACCCGATAGTAACATAAATTTTTTCCATGCCTTGTCTTGTAATTTGCGGTTGTGCCGACCCGCTAATCACATTATTAAAATTGTAATGTTTAAGACAGTAATATAAATATTCCATATATATATCACTTCTCATATCATCTAAACACATTGCATTTCCTGTTACATAAGATTTAGGAACCGTTATATTTATTGTTCCACAGGTTGCTCCTCTACAGGTAACTGTAATAACTGGGTTCTTATGATTAAATTCACTATAATACCCAATTATTCCATTTGCACCATAAACAGGATAACCATTCTCGAGTAATTCGCTTGTCGGAATAGTTTTCCACTGCTTAGGATTGCATATATCAGTTAATTTAATTTTTTCCATCCTATTTTCTCCTACAACCCCACATTTACCTTGCAGTTTTATCTGCACTGCAAATATGAACAGCGTAAAATTTGCTCAGGCTATGAAGCGTCTATGGGATGTTTTTACATTGCTTTGATTGACCATTGCATACTGCATCGTAGTGTCGATTTGCTGATGTCCCAGTAATTTCTGTACTTGCTCGATTGGCATCCCTTTATCTATGGCTCTTGTTGCCATAGTTCGACGGAATTTATGCGGATGGATTCTCTCTAATTTCAATTCTCGTCCTAATTGTCTCAATCTTATTTCCACTCCACTGATTTTCAGGCGTTTATGTGGATCATTGAGCGTCACAAATAGTGCCGGATTATCGTCAGTCCGGCATTTTAAATAATTCTGTAAATGAAGTTTTGCTCTTGCATCAAAATAAACCCTGCGTTCTTTATCACCTTTTCCGTATACAATACATTCTCTTTCATTAAAATCGATATCTGCAATATCCAGATTTACCAGTTCACCAACTCTCATCCCTGTTGAAAAAAGTAAATCTATGATGGCAAGATCGCGTTTTTCTTTGCAATTATCACGCAAAATCTCAATACTCTCATCGGAAATCACTTCTTTTACCACTGTTTTCGTCTTGATTTTGTGAATACGTTTCACCGGACTTTTTAAAATATGATCCTCTTCCTCCAGCCAGGAAAAGAAACTTGATAAATTGCGACGAATATTGTCTATTGTCACCTTTCCACAGTTGTTGATTTTCTGATAATCAATCAAATATTGGCGAATATCCTCCGTTGCAATCTGACGCAGTGGTATCGTGATTCTTTTCAGCATATGCTCAATCGTTACACGATAATATTGAATTGTCCTGTCTGAACACCCCTCAATCTGTTTTGCCGTCAAAAACATTTCCAGATATTTCTCATTTGAAATCTCTTCCTGTACCTGTTTCGCTTCATTCAAGTGATAAATCAGTACTTTCTGAAGCTTTTTCATCTGCATTACATTTAAAAATTCCGCCATGTCGTTTAAAATATTATAAATCTGATTTTCCATTTTTCTGCACTCCTGTTTTTGCAGAAAGTATAGCAGATTTTTCCTAAAGAATCTTATTTTCCTCGTAACATTCGAAAAGATATGATGGATTTTCATAATAAACACTACTGTTATAATCATCTATTTTCTCACTCAGAAAAGAATTATAAACTCTAATCAATGCGTCAATTACTTCTATTTTCTCTTTTTTTGAAACCTGCTTAATAAGGCGTTTATAGACTTTTCCGATGTCCCAGTGTGTAGGAATTGCATACTGACATTCTCCTACATTATCAAAATTTCCCTGTTTAATCTGAGCTTCTTTGATAAAATCTTCGCTTACCCGATCAATGTTATCACTATGGTAAATATCCGCCAGATCGTAAATCTTATCCAGACGCTTTTTTCCTAATGCATTAACGACATCTGCCCTGGTATTTTTCGTTTTTCTTGCAATATAATCAATCAACGCACAGGTAAAAAATAAGTCATTATCCTTTCTGGCTTCTCTTCCATTCTCCATTATTTAACCACCTCAAATCCCCTGTATTCCAGACATTTCAGTGCTTCTTTAGAGCAAAAGTTTATCTGATGTGTCGGATATTTAAACTTTGCCAGCACCCAGAACTGCTCTCTCGTAATCGAGCCATCCATATAATCAGAAACATAGTTGTAAATCTGATCATCTGCCATCGCTCCGATTACAATATCATAGTCATGTATTTTTCCTGCCCGACAATTAATAATGAAATCCAACCATTCATCTGTCATTTCCCGGAAATCTTTGATTTTTAACGAAGAATCTAAACGCACATCATAAATAGAAACAATCTTAGTATCATAACGTTTTGCCCATCTCTGAGCCTGTTCTTTGATAATCGTACAATAAAAACCTGTCCCAAAATCCTTCGTGTTGCGTCCCTTTCGAATTTCCGGATGTTCCACTGCCATATATCCACCATGATATACTGTCATTTTTGCCATTTCATCACCCTTTTCATCCAAAATACTTCTGCATCAGACTGTCAAATAATAACTGCGTCTCTTCTAAGGATTTTTGAATCTTAGATTTTGATTTGTCAACTTGATCTTTCATCTCAACAAACTGTTTTTGTAACTCAATATCTGGTACATAAATTCTAATACTCTGTAACTCTTGTGCATTGATATTGGCTTGATTTACAGCTCCCTTTGCCATAGAACGTAAAATATCTTTTAATGCTTCAAGGTTCATATATTGCGACAATACTTCTGGCAATATTTTTTCATTAAGTCTTACGCGAATAATATACCCTGCAATAACCATATCATCTGGCAAATCAAATACAGCAGTTTTTCCAACCAGATCAATACTATTAGTTCTGTTAAACAGAACATCGCCTTTTCTAACTACACACTTTTCTACTTCATCATCCGAAATATCAATATATTTCAAATCATTCAAATCCAAGTGTCCATCAGCAGTTAGATTGTTCATTCTCAAATAAGGATATTTACCACCCTCAACTGCCGGTTTGCTTGTACCATATCTAACTTCTGTAACGATATCACCTATAGTTACAACTTTCCATCCTTTAGGGTTCCTAATAGGATCCCCAAACATCTCTGCAAATCGGGATTTGACCAGGGTGTCCAGTTTTCGTAATTGTCCTTTTTTAATCTGTATTATTCCATTACATTGTTCCAAAATATCCGCATATTTTTCCTGCTTCTCCAACGTTGGCAAACAGATTTCAATATTTTCAACAATTGCTTTCGAGATTTCTTTAAATGTTGCACCTCTCCCTAAAGAATTTAGATACTCCTTATGTCCTTTTAAATACCAATATAGAAAACGATTATTGATCTGCTTTGAACATACTAAATTTTTAAATCCTTGATTACAATACATCTCACATCCTGCTATGGCTACTTTACCTATTGGTGCTCTTGAGGACAAAATAACGGTACCTTTAGGAAAGGATTTTAAACCTGTTTTTTCAACACCTTCTGTTGTTATTTTTCTTAAACTCTCATTTATAATATAGGTATCCTCTGTCAATTCAGCAGGAGTAATCCAATTAATATCTCCATCCCAAAATTCTTTTATATTAGTTTTTGGTGTGGCTCCTGTAACAATTTCACATATATCACCCAATCTCTTTTTTTCCATCTAACTTCTCCCACAAACCCACATTTACCTTGCAGTTTTATCTGCACTGCAAATATGAATTTCTCGCCCTTTACCTTAAAAAATAATAAATAAAGGCATCTCTGTTTTACTGTTTCTTGTTTCCATGTACATACTTTCTTTCAGAATAACATTTTTCAGTTCCTTGTGCAAGCCGTTTCCTTTGTTTTGTTGCGGTTGCTTATTGTTTATGTTGTCTTTTTAATATTTTTCATTTTCTATTGATTTAAAAAGAGTTATATGTTAGTATAGTGGAAAAGCATATTTTCTTAACGTTCTTGGCATTGTGCCGTCTATTAATCTATTTCACATTTCGAAAATTCATGCTTTTCTTTCAAATTAATAAAAAAGCAGGAATTTCAAATGTTGACCGATTAGCAGACTGCATATCTACCGCATTTTTGTACACTCCTGCCAAAGGAGGTACTGTCGGTGATCCAAAGCTAGAACTGGAAGTTCTGACACTGAATATCAATGAGGGACATAATAAAGAACTGATGGAACAATGCCAAACTTTAAAGGAATATGCACAATATGTAAATCTTGTACGCAAATACACGAAAGATTTTGAATTAAACGAAGCGGTTGAACTGGCTGTCAATGAATGTATACATGACAACATTCTTTCCGACTTTCTTCGTGCAAACAAAGCAGAGGTGATCTCCATGAGTATATTTGAATATGATAAAGAACTGGAAGAACGCAAACTCCGTAAGGCGGAATATGAGGCTGGGGTAGCTGATGGTATCAAAACAGCTACCGAAAATATTAAAAGGGAAGATGCTCTTTCCTTAGTTGATCTTGGCTTGTCTGTTGAGCAAATTGCTACTGCTTTAAAAATTGATTTAAAAACCATTCAAAAATGGATTGAGCAAAACCCACAAAGTTAATTTTACACTCGTGGGATTTGCTCTGTTGATATTCTATATTTTAGCTGTGTGGAGCGTGAAAATCACTTTGCTACACAGTAATCTCGATCTGGTTGCCTTCGATTCCCACTACGCAACTCTCGTAATATCCGTCTCCGGTTATCCGTGGACCGCTGATGATTTCATAGCCATCTTCTTTTAATTTTGCTGTCAACTCATCTACTTTTTCTTTGCTTCCGACGCTGAATGCAATGTGAATATATCCGGTCTGTGTCAGGGCTTTCGGAGAATCCTGCATCTGCGGCTTATTCATAATTTCCAGTCTTGCCCCATCGTCAAAGGAAAGGAAGTAAGAGCGAAAGTCTGTTTTCGGATTGTAATAACCAGCGTTTGCTCTGGCATTCAGATAGATTTCAAAAAATGTTTTTGTTTTTTCGAGATCTTTTACATACATTGCGATATGTTCTATTTTCATGCCATCTCATCTCCTAACATTTTTTCAAGTTCTGCCATGCTCTCCTGTACTTCTTTTTCCAGTGCCCGTAAATTTGCCATAATCTCAGATGTTGACGGATATTCTACCGGAATGTATTCTATTTCTTTGTATTTGTTGATGGAAAGGTCATAGGCATTGTCTACGATTTCCTGTTTTTCTACAAAAAATGACTGGTCAGTTCGTTTACGGTCATTTTCTGCTTCCAGATTTTTAAATCTTGCGATGATATCCGGAATATCGTTTTCTTTGACTTCGGAACGTTTGTCATCCAGGCTGCGTCCATCTGCTTTCATATCATAGAACCACACTTTGTCTGTTCCGCCATGCCCGGTTTTCGTAAAGATCAGGATCGCTGTAGAAACTCCGGCATATGGTTTGAACACACCGGACGGCATGGAAATCACTGCTTCCAGTCGCTGTTCTTCCACGATTGCTTTCCGGATATCTTTATGGGCTTTGGACGAACCGAAAAGTACGCCATCCGGTACGATGCACGCACATCTTCCGCCTGTTTTTAACATTCTTACAAACAGTGTCAGGAAAAGGAGTTCTGTCTTTTTGGTTTTGCAGACTTTCAGAAGATCTGCCGATACAATATCATAATCCAAGCTTCCTTTGAATGGTGGATTTGCCAGGATCAGGCTGTATTTTTCTTTATCTTCGTTCTGGTCGGAAAGACTGTCTCGATATTCGATATTCGGATTGCTGACACCGTGTGTCATCATGTTCATTGCTCCGATACGCAGCATCGTTCTGTCCATATCGTAGCCATGGAACATATGATTCATATAGTGTTCTTTGTTTTTTGCATTAAACAGAACTTCTGCTTTTTTCTTCTTTCGAAGGTATTCACTGGACTCTACCAGGAATCCGGAGGTACCGCAGGCCGGGTCGCAGATCAGATCATCGGCTTTTGGATCCATCATTTCTACCATCATTTTTATAATATGACGCGGTGTACGAAACTGTCCGTTTACACCGGCAGTTGCCAGTTTTGAAAGCAGATACTCGTAAATATCTCCCCGAACATCTTCACTTCTTAACTGCTCCATTTTTTCGTAGATTTCATCCATGGCAGTCACGATCTTATCCAGCATGACCGGTGTCGGCACTTTAAAGATCGCATCTCCCATATATTTTGCATAGGCACTCTCTTTATCTCCATGAAGATTTTTGATAAACGGGAACACATTTTCCTGCATATTTGCATACATTTTCTGAGCCGGAAAATCGTGAAATACGCTCCACTTGAGCTGATTCCCCGGAACTTTTCTGTCTCCGATTGTTACGTTTTCTTCGAATATGCTTTTATACGGCAGACCTAGCATAATGCTTTCTTTCATATGTACGTTATCTGAATCATCCAGATCGCGGATAAACATGAGATAGGTCATCTGCTCAATCACATCGAGCGGATTTGTCAGTCCGCCTGTCCAGAAAATTTCCCACAAACCGTCTACTTTATTTTTTAATTCCCCTGTAACCATATTTTTTGTTTTCCTTCCTTTTCATTCTATATATTTTAAAATGTTTCTTACATTCTTGTTGCGAAGTTCATGCCAAGTATTATTTACCATATAATATGCACTTTCGTGTATATCTGCAATCTTCATTTAAGGCTCCGTCCGGAAAATTTCATTTAAATTATCTACCTGATAATTATACGGTTTTCGTCTATTTTTCGCAACAAGCGAATATTCTTTTGACAAGCTTCCGTTTCTCTGCATATAATAAATGCACAGAGTTAGTTATAACTAACTTCATAAAACTACAGGTACTGCTATATGATACCTGCAACAAGATTCTGAGGGAATCTGCTCACTGTTCTGCAAAAATGGGCATATTCTTTTAAAGAAGTGGAAAAGGGGAAGTATTTTATGATACAGAAACACAAAAAGCAGCCACTAAATTTTCTTAAGTACATTGGTCCGGGACTTCTGGTCACGGTCGGTTTTATCGATCCCGGGAACTGGGCTTCGAACATTGCCGCCGGTTCTGGGTATGGCTATCAGCTTCTGTGGATGGTCACGCTCTCCACGATCATGCTGATCCTTCTGCAACATAATGCCGCCCATCTCGGCATTGTTACCGGACTTTGTCTTTCGGAGGCTGCCAGCACATACATCAACCGAATTCTCAAGAACATCATTCTGTCTACGGCAATGCTTGCTTCGATTGCCACAGCTATGGCGGAAATCCTGGGCGGTGCAATCGCTCTGCAGATGCTTTTTTCAATCCCGATCAAACCAGGCAGTCTGCTGATTCTCGTGATTGTTTTGTTCTGTACGTTTACCAATGCCTACCGGCGGATTGAAAAATTGATCATTCTTTTTGTCTCGCTGATCGGATTTTCATTTTTATTTGAGATCTGCATCGCAGGAATCGACTGGAAACAGGCTGCCATCGGCTGGGTAAAGCCTTCGTTTCCTGCCCATTCCATGCCGGTCATCATGAGTGTGCTTGGTGCGGTTGTGATGCCGCACAATCTGTTTCTGCATTCTGAAATCATTCAGAGCCGCCAGTGGTCTCTTGCGGATGATGCTGTAATTCAAAAGCAGCTGAAATATGAATTCCGTGACACGCTGTTTTCCATGATCATTGGCTGGGCGATCAATAGTGCCATGATCCTGATGGCGGCAGCAAGTTTTTATCAGAATGGAAATGGAACGACTGTTGACGATCTTGCAGTCACCGGTTCTATGCTCGCTCCTCTGCTTGGGAATATGGCATCACTGGTCTTTGCAGTCGCTCTGCTGCTCTCCGGGATTTCTTCAAGCATCACAGCCGGAATGGCAGGCGGTACGATTTTTTCCGGTATTTTTAACAAGCCTTATGATACTTCCGGTAAAGAAACAAAACTGGGGATTCTGGTGACAATGGTTCCGGCTGCCGTGATCATTTTGTTTATTTCTTCGCCGTTCCAGGGACTCATCTATTCACAGATGCTACTTGCCGTTCAACTCCCGATTACGATCTTCACACAGATCTGTCTGACTTCTTCTAAAAGGGTAATGGGCAGATATGCAAACAGTAGACGCCTGAATATCGTTCTGTGGATTACCGCTCTGACCGTAACTTTTTTAAATATCGGGCTTTTTATAACAGGTTTTTAGTATTTTATTATTGTAGCCTCGCCTAAATTATGTTAATATTTGGTTTATAGTGTCATTTTGAGTCGCTGACACTGCACTGTGTTAAAGTCTCAACTGACAAACAATCCGTACAAAGACTGCTTCGACTGCTCTTCCGTACGGAACGTTAATCATAAACCGGATGTTTCATTTTCCGCATATGTGAATGACAACATCAAACTGCAGAAACTTAGGGAGGATTTAAAATGGATGTAACACAGATTCTAATGTTGATCACAATCCTGGTCTACCTGGCTGCGATGGTAGGTATCGGTGCGGTTCTGGCAAAACAGAATCAGACCACAGATGACTTCTATCTCGGCGGACGTACACTGGGACCGCTCGTCACCGCCATGAGTGCCGAGGCCTCTGACATGAGCAGCTGGCTGCTGATGGGACTGCCTGGCGTTGCTTACCTGTCCGGTACGGCTGATGCAGCGTGGACTGCAATCGGACTGGCAATCGGAACTTATGTAAACTGGCTTGTTGTTGCCAAGAGACTCCGTAATTATACGCATGTCTGCGGAAACTCTACGACACTGCCTCTGTTCTTTTCCAACCGTTACAGAGATAACAAACGTATTCTTTCCGTAATCGCAGCACTGCTGATCATCATTTTCTTTGTACCTTATACGGCTTCCGGATTTGCAGCCTGCGGCAAGCTGTTTGCAAACCTGTTCGGAATGGATTATCTGCCGGCAATGCTGATCAGTGCGATCGTTATCGTAGCTTACACCACACTGGGCGGATTCCTCGCAGCAAGTACGACAGACTTTGTCCAGAGTATTGTTATGACGATCGCGATCGTTGTTGTATTTGGTTTTGGTATCAGCAAAGTCGGCAGTTTCAGTGCCGTTATGGACAATGCAAAATCCATGGCCGGATACTTCAGCCTGACGCACACGCACGATGTCGCTACCGGAACAGCTTCTCCTTACAGTCTGCTGCAGATTTTCTCTACACTGGCATGGGGACTTGGATATTTCGGTATGCCTCACGTACTGCTTCGTTTTATGGCGATCGGTGATGCAAACAAACTGAAACTCTCCAGAAGAGTTGCAACCGTCTGGGTTGTGATCTCCATGGCTGTTTCCGTATTTATCGGTGTGATTGGAAATGCTATGACAAAAGCCGGTGTCCTGCCAACTTTAAAAGATCCGGAAACCATCATTCTGGTTGTTGCAGATCTGATCTCCAAACATGGTGTTCTGGCAACGATCATTGCCGGACTGATCCTCGCTGGTATCCTGGCAGCTACCATGTCAACTGCGGACTCTCAGCTGCTCGCTGCTTCTTCCAGTGCTTCTCAAAACATTCTGAAAGAAGTATTTATGAAAGACATGAGCGAAAAGACCGGTATGCTGATCGCACGTATCACCGTTCTTGTTATCGCACTGATCGGTGTATTTATCGCACGTAACCCGGACAGTTCTGTTTTCCAGATCGTATCCTTTGCATGGGCAGGCTTTGGTGCTTCCTTTGGACCGCTTGTTCTGCTGGCACTGTTCTGGAAACGCTCCACATTCCAGGGTGCTCTCTGCGGAATGGTCAGCGGCGGCGTTATGGTATTTGTATGGAAATTCCTGATCCGTCCGATGGGCGGTGCACTTGGTATTTACGAACTGCTTCCTGCATTCCTTCTTGGTCTTGCAGTAAACGTAATCGTAAGTCTCCTGACACCGGCTCCTTCCAAAGAAGTTCAGGATGAGTTCGATAAAGTAGCTTCTATGAAGTAAAAGAATGTAAAAAACAAAATCCTGAAAACACAATAGGATGCCAGAGTCAAAAGACCTGTATTTCATGGAGTTTTTCCATTTAATACAGGTCTTTCTTTTTCTGATAAAACCAGCTTATCATTTCTGCTTTTACCAGAAGACAGGGGGAAAAATGTTATTTAAGGATTATCTTTTTACAAAATATTCTTCATACCATACCAGGAAGGTATAGATCGTCCATACTTTTCTCCAGTTATCGGAATTGCCTCCTACATAGTCATCAAAAATCTCGTTGATCGCATCTACATCAAAGAATTTCTCTGCGATCTCACTGTGGAACAGACGCTGTACATCCTGATTGTATCTTGCATCGGCCATCCAGATACGAATCGGCACAATGAATCCCAGTTTCTTACGGAATGCGATCTCTTCCGGGAGTACTTTTGCTGCTGCGGTACGGAATGCCACTTTGTTCTGCTCTTCGTTGACTTTAAAACGTGACGGCATTCTCGATGCAATATCAAAAATCCGGCGGTCTGTAAGCGGCATACGGATCTCCAGCCCTGCTGCTGTACTCATCTTATCTACATTCAGATAGATATCGCCTTCCAGCCAGATCTGAATATCAACATCGGACATTTTTGTAAGCGGATCAAGACCTTCCGTCTCTTTGTAGATTTCATGCGTAAGATTGATCGGAAGAACTTCCGGATTGTAGTGTTTGAGGATTTTCTTCTTTTCATCTTCCTTCATGATGTTTGTATTGCCGACATAAAATGTCTTCAGATTTTCACCGTAACGTTCTGCATTGCGGTACATATTGTAACCACCGAAGAATTCATCCGCACCTTCTCCGGAATAGCAAATCTTCGTGTGTTCTGCGGTTGCATTGCAGGCAATGGTAAATACGATCGCAGATGCATCTCCAAGCGGCTGTTCCATATTGTACATAACATATGGTACGATATCAAAATACTGCTGTGGTGTGATCTTGCAGACAGAATGTTCTCTTCCGAGAAGTTCCGCTGTCTTTTTTGCAAGACGTGACTCATCAAATCGTTCTTCATCATAACCGCAGGAATCGGACATCTTTGCATCTGACATTGCCAGTACATAGGAAGAATCCACCCCACTTGACAGGAAAGATTCTACGGTTTCGTCCTCTGTCTTTACTTCCGGCATGATGGATTTCAGCGTAGAATGGATCTCATCTGCCCAGTCTTCCAGAGATTTGCTCTCGTCCGGCTGAAACTTTGGAGTCCAGTATCTGTGAGTTTCCACTTTTCCATCCTTCCAGATCAGATAACGTCCCGGCAGAAGCTTTTTCAGACCTTTGAAAAAGGTATCCTCACCGGCACCATAGGTCAGGCTCATATAGATCTGGAGCATCTCTTCATTCAGCTCTTTTTTAAATCCCGGCTGTCCGATGATGTCACGGATCATGGTGCCGTACAGAAGTTCACCGTCTTCTGTCTGGTAATAATAGAACGGCTTGGTTCCAAACTGATCTCTTAAGCAGAACAGCTTTTTCTCCTCTTCATCCCACAGGGCAAAAGCAAACATACCATAGATATGGTCTGCCATCTCGCCTCCCCATTTCTGGTATGCTTTTACCAGAATTTCCTGCTCTTTTTCTTCTCTTGGCAGTGCTGCATCGACTGCCAGTTCCTCACAAAGTTCTTTCCAGTTGCGAATGTGTCCACGATAGGTTTTTACAGTGATCATTTGTGCTTCCTCTCTTTTATAGGTTATTGAAATTTCTCTGTTTTTCGACTTTTTTCATCATAATTCTTTCACATTTTATCACACTGGATGGGTGGTTGTAAATTTTTATTTAACCAAATCAGGTAAGTCCCCTGCTTCAATTGCGAAAAGTAATAAGCAGTGGGTGGGGAGCACGCTCATTTTACTATCCGTTCTGACACCGCAATATTACTGTTCCAGAGTCATATCTTCTGGCAGCTCTGTAAGTCTTCTGGCTTCTTTCTCGTCAAATCCTTCCCTGCGCAGATTTTTATATACCAGTATTTTTCCTTCTATTTGTCCTTCCATTTGTCCCTTCTCCCATCCTATTTTTTCTAATCTTTCTGCTACATCACACATACTGTGCACTCCTTCCTTCTTTTTGCCAAAAATTCTTTTATACCTTGCATCTCCGGTCATGACCTGCAAAAGTTTCAGCACTTCATCTACATGCTGTATTTCTGTCGGATCATCCGGTATATAGTTCTTGTTTTTTCTTTTGTTTACAAAAAAGTTTGCCACAATCCGAAAATCACTTCGAAATCGACGGATCTGCTCTTCACTCAGCCAGGCGATCTCGAATACTTTTATCTGATAATCACTCACAAATTCATCCAGACCTGTTGGTATTTCCATCAGCGATTTTATATTTTTTCCGCTTCTCCAATGTCTGTCCGTTCCAAAATACAGCACGATTGTCACTACCGGCAAAATCTTGCTTCTTTCCTGCTGCAGCTGGCTGCGGTACGCCGCACCATCATACCCTATAATGCGAAACGGCATGTTTCTCTCAATCCTACTCTGATTTTCAATCCCACAGACTGCAAGCTGTACTTCTTTTTCTTTCCAGTATTTTGCCACATCTCTTTCCAGTTCATGCATTTTCTCATCGTCTGCTTTATATTGCGAATGAACGGATATATTTTCCAGTGCTTCCGGCAACACTCTCTGCTCACCCTGAAACAGTAATCCGTTTATAATATCCGCAAACACATCATTATAATCTTCCAGTATCTTTTCCGTAATGTCTTTTTCTCCCATAGGCTTCGCTCCTTTTCTTCTGTTTTGGGCACGAAGCTGCTATGGTTGCATGATTCCTGTTTCTGCCGCTTCGTGCAGGTCTCTTTTCTGGATTTTCCTGCCGAACGGCAATGAATTTAGATTTGTTTTAGAACCTTTATGTAGTTATGATAACTCTCTGTGTGATGTTTGTCAATGTTTTTGTTTCTTTCTGGGTATGTAAACAATTTTATAAGAAGACATCACAACCTTTTTCTCCCAATCAATATCTGCGAATTGAAAAAGCCTGCCGCATCCTCTGCGGCAGGCTTTTTATCAGATTTTATTTTTACTTATCTTTTTTTCAATCCATCCCCAGAGTTTATACATGAAGAATCCCCAGATCAGGAACAGTGCAATGAGCACCTTCATGGAAACCGGTGATGTGTAGCAAGATCCATCTACATATTTTGCAAACTGTGGAATGTCCGCATAATAATATGCCCCTGCTCCAAAGTCCAGGCCATCGATCAATCCCAGACCATTTGCCATGATATAAACGGCTGCAATGATCGTCAGCACCAGAACGGTATAATTTACCATCGAAAACAGATTTTTCTTTTTTCCTGTTTTTTTCTTCATAGCCCTGCATCTCCTTATAATGCCAGATTTGGCAGTGGGAAAAATTTTCCGCTTAAGAGCAGATAGACTGCTGCAAAAGTCAGAACAATGTTAAACAACTGCCCAACCACATAAAGTGTCAGTGGCTTTCCGCCCTGGAACTGTTCTTTGATCTCACGGAAATTTGTTTCCAGTCCGATACTTGTAAATGCCAGAACAAATGCCCAGTTTTTATACTGATCCAGTACACTGTTGATGGATGAAACCGTCTCTTTTCCGAATGCCGGAACTGCTATAAAAGATGCGATTAAGGAAGCGGCAAAAAATCCAAGGATAAATTTCGGAAGTCTGTACCAGATTTCGGATACCCCGATTTTTCTGCTGCTTTCTCCGTTATTTTCAACTTTTGTTGCAAAAAATACTGCAACTGCAAATGCGATAAATCCGATCAGGATATTCTGGATGGATTTTACAAGGACTGCTGCTGTCTGTGCTGTCTCTCCAAGTGCAGTACCTGCTACGTTTACTGCTCCGGTTGAATCGACAGTACCACCGATCAGAGCACCGCCCATCAACTCTCCAAGACCGGTTACACGGATCAGTACCGGTTCAAATACCATCATCAGTACCGTAAAGATAATAGATATGGATACGGTCAGTGAAAGATCATTTTTCTTTGCTTTGCTTGCTGCGCCAACGGCGATCACAGCAGAAGTTCCGCACACAGAGGTTGCGGTTGCCAGGGTAATGACAAACGATTTATTGTCAATTTTTAAAACCCTGGTTCCGAACCACCACATGAAAAGAATAACGATTGGTGTTACGATCCATGCAATCCCCAGTCCGTAAAGTCCAAAATTAACAATATTGGAAAACAGTACGGAAAATCCCATGATCATCAGTCCGACTTTGATATAGAATTCTGTCTGGATCGCCGGCTTCAGCCATGCCGGTACTCCGATGGTGTTGGATACCAGAATTCCGATCAGGATTGCAAAAAATGCCCATTCCAGCCAGCGGTTCAAGGTATATTCGGCACTGATAAATCTTACCAGAACTGCCAGAAGAAACAGTCCCAGAAATGCCGGAAGGTATTTTTTAACGGATAATCCCTTCAGGTGGTTTCCAACAGTAAACAGTACTCCAAGTACAGCCACTGTCAGGATCAGTTTTCCGAAAAATCCTGCGTTTACCTGTTCAAAAAAACTTGTTCCATGACCCCAGGTGCTGAATTTTGCAGCGTTAAAATCAAATGCTCCTGTGATCACGGCCACAGCACCGACTGCGATGATGATAAATCCGATCCATACTGCCAGCCAATCCTCTTTTTTCCAAAGATCACTCAGACTGGATGTCTCTGTTGTTACGATATTCTCTGATGTCGCAGCTTCTGCCTTTCTTTGACTACTCATAATGATCTCCTCCTTCAAACAACTTGGGATCATTATATTCGTTCTCTTACTTTTCTTCTATGGAATATATGTTTTATTTTTTCCATAGGAATTTTTACTGACATTTTTCCATAACTGCGACTTTCACATCAGATGATATATTTCCGGTGAAAGATACAGCATTCCGCTGTCGTCCCCGGAGAGATATTCACAATCTCTTTCTAGTTCCATTGAGGAAACAAATTCAAGTCCACTTTCTGAATACTTGTAAGTATCCAGCTTATTCTCCAGCAAATGGTATACCTGGTCGTCATGTTTTACAAACTGGTGATCCATAATCTGCATGACACCCTGTGCTTCTTTAAATGGTATATATTCCGGAACGATCGTATAAAAACCTACCATCTGTTCTGTCAATACAGGCTCAACAGGCTCTCCCTCCCATGGCCACGGTGCGTCTTTATTTCCTTCATCCTTTAATTACATCACAACGCCTTCCAGCAATTCTTTGACAGAATCACTTGCTGCCTCTCCTTCTACTCTGATATCATAAGACGTACCTGACTGCTCATGGCGATACATATACGTGCACCTTCCGGAATCATTTTCCGGCATTACCGCATATTCTGCATTCTTTCTTTGTCGTACTTCCATTCTTCCGGATAATACACGGTAAATAAACTAAGTTTAAGTCTTTCCCTGCCCTGGAAGTCCTGATCCGGTTCTGTTTCTGTCTGAACGGTTGTTTCTGTCTGCATGACCGTTTCTGTCTGAACGGCTGTTTCTTTTTTTCTTTTTCATGGGTTCTTCCCTTATTTATTTTTTGTAAAAAACGGAGTCAGTAATTCTGCCACCTTACTGATCGGCATTGTCTGTAAGATCACTTTACCCGATCCTCTGACAACGGTATTAAAAATGCCTTCTCCGCCGACAAGCATATTTTTCACTTCCTGTTATGATTTACCATTATGTTCTTCACTGTTTCATAACTTCCCCCTTATTTTCTTCTGTCAAAGATCTGATCCAGTACCTCCATAATAGCATCAATGCTGATCGGTTTTGCGATATGGGCATTCATTCCGGCTTCAAGAGCTTTCTTTTTATCTTCCTCAAACGCATTTGCCGTCATGGCAATGATCGGAATATTGGCTTTTTTATTGTTGTCAAGTGTGCGGATTTCTCTTGTTGCCATATAACCATCCATCTTCGGCATCTGAATATCCATCAGGATCGCATCATATCTGGATTCTTCTGCAGATCCCATTCTTTCCACGGCATCTGTTCCGTCTTCTACGGAATCCACAATAAGCCCTGCTTCCTCCATGATTGCAGCTGCGATCTCTCGGTTCAGTTCATTGTCCTCAACTAAAAGCACTCTTTTTCCGGCATGGTTATAATGTTTCTTTTCAACTGCTGCATCTTTTTCCGTCCCGACTGCCTGCTGCGTCAGTGCTGCTCTGAGTTCGGACATAAACAGCGGTTTGGATACAAACGCAGTAACTCCTGCTTCTTTTGCTTCCTCCGCAATATCCGCCCAGTCATACGCAGTAAGAATGATGATCGGTGTGTCATTTCCGATCACTTTTCGTATCCTTCTGACTGTTTCGATACCATTCATATCCGGCATTTGCCAGTCGATAATATATGCTTTGAATTCTTTTTTTATCTCGCAGGCTTCTTTTGCACGCAGTACAGCTTCTTTACCGGAAGTAGTCCAGTCTGCCAGCATTTCTATATCACGCAGCATCTTGCAGACACTCATACAGGTATTGGCATCGTCATCCACAACCAGTGCTCTGTCTCCCTGCAGTTCCGGAACCGATTTGTATTTTACCGTTTCACCGGTAATCTTACATTCGATAGAAACAATAAACTCAGAACCTTTTCCGACTTCACTGTTTACCGTGATGGTTCCTCCCATCATATTGACAATGTTTTTGGAGATTGCCATTCCAAGACCGGTTCCCTGGATCCCGCTCTTTGTAACTGTCTGTTCTCTCGCAAATGCATCAAAGATATGCTCCTGAAATTCTTCTGACATCCCTATGCCATTGTCTTTCACACTGAACGAATAACTTGCATATCCTTCTTTGCTGCATGGATTTTCACTGACCCGGATATTGATCATACCGCCGACTGAAGTAAATTTTACTGCATTTCCAACGATGTTGAGAAGCACCTGATTCAGCCGAAGCTTATCAATGACAACATCCTCATGTACCACATTCTGCGTGTCTATATATAACTCCTGCTGTTTTGCCGCAATACTACCCTGAATAATAACCCTCAGATCATGGAAGACATCCGGAAGATGCACTTTGACTTCTTCCAGTTTGACATTACCGCTCTCGATCCGGCTCATATCCAGCACATCATTGATCAGACTTAAGAGATGACGGCTCGATATACTTATTTTTTTCAGATACTCCATCACCAGATCTTTATTATCAATATGCGTTGTTGCCAGAGCTGTAAATCCGATCACAGCATTCATTGGCGTGCGGATATCGTGTGAAATACTGTTCAGGAAATTTGTCTTCGCTTTGTTGGCATGTTCTGCTGCTGCCAGTGCATTTCTCAGCTCTCTCTCCTGCTCCAGTTCTTTCTCTTTTTCTTTCGTGATATCCCGGTTTGCCAGCAACACTGCCCTGATATTCCCGTCACTGTCAAAACGCTGCGGTACGATCACGGAAAGAAGCCATGTGCCCTTTTCCATCTGGCTTGTATAAGTCAGTGACTGCTGTCCCTTCAGCCGCTGTGCCACGGTGTCCATGTCAATAAATTCCAGAAAACCTTCCCGATACTCAGATGTCAGCATCTCATTTATATGATTTTGCTGAATCTTTTTGGATAAGATCTGATCTCCGGAAGGCATAGAAGTATCCCCGGAAGTCTTTATCATCTCTACTTTATCCTTTTCCAGATCAAACAGGACGATAGATGCGTATGCTGTACCGAGTGCATTGATGATCCTCATACGTTTCTGACTCTGCTTCAGCGTAACCTTTTCCAGATTACTCTTGATCAGCAAAAACAGCAGATATACAAGAATTGCCACAGCCGTGTACAATCCACAGACAACCGTCCGTGCCATAAATATCTGTGATGCCGGAAAGAATATATAGATCGCATATTCTTTCATTTTATCTTTATGGCCGTACCAGATCTTATGATCTGGTTTTATGCGGATAATCCCGCTTTCATTTCCTTCCGGCCTGCTGTTGTAATATTTCCGCATTTCCTGCATGGTCTTTCCAAGCAGTGTTTCCTGATTGGTACTGACAACCGTATCATCGAGGCATACCATGATCACACCATGCATATTGACCAGAAAATCTGAAAAAACAGATTCCAGTGTCATATCACCCAGTGTATTGCTGTTTTTTTCTGCATAGGCGATCACCAGACCTTCGGCATCCTGACGCGGCACAACTGCAAGATCATACTCCTCACGGTTCACCGTAATGCGTTCTGTGTAGGTTGCTTCCGGATGTTCCAGAACTTCTTTTACATAACCTTTGCCGATAATTTCATTCCATAGATTTTCCGAATCCAGATTCTGCTGTCCCTGAATCACTACATTCAGATTTTTATCAGATACAAAGGCACCGCTCAGTCTCTGTTCCGTAATGTATTCATCCAGCTCCTGCTGTCCGTATTTATTAATTTTACTCAGATTTGTGCCCAGTTCCTTTGTTTTATCCAACAGCCGCACCAGACTTTTTACCCTGTCATTTGCCGTATAATTATCATAATCCTGCAGTTTATTTTTGGCAACTAAAGTTGTCTTATCCAGTGTCTCACTCAACTCTCTTCGGTCTAATCCCGTAAAGATTCCCCATACGATCATCCCGACCAGAATCAACACGATCAAAAGGATTCCGGATATTCCCGGGCGTTTTTTACTTTTCATCGGAACCTCCTCTTATCACAACTTTCTCTGCATCAAGTCCATATTTTTCTGCAATACTGCCAATCGTACCATCTTCACTCATTTCTTTTATCAGCCCGTTTATCTTCTGGGTAAGCTCCTCATGCGTCCCCTTTTGAAATGCAATGCCTATTTTTGAAATATAAGGACTTTCATCCAATAATCGATATTTGCCCTTTCCATTTATAATAAATTCATTCAGCAAAGCTTCATGTCCTGCAATCGCATCGACATATCCTTTGCGAAGTGCTGCAAACATATCTTCCGTTGTCGCAAAGCAGTTCACCTGCTTTACTTCCGGCAATGCAGAGTCGATCGTATGAAAAAAGAGTTCAGCTGCTCTTGTCGTATCCTGTACTCCAACATTCTTCCCGAGAAGATCATCGAATGTCTGAATATCACTGTCAGAAGCAACTGCGATCACCTGACGGCTGTACAGATAAGGTCCCGCCCACTGATAATCGTTTTCCCGGTCATTCATAGAATAGCAGCTCCAGATACAGTCTATCGTACCGTCCGCAAGGCAGGTGTGTTTTTCACTCCACGTAATAAACTTAAAATCTGGTTCATACCCAAGTTCATGAAATACTTTCGATGCGATCTCAATGTCAACGCCGGTATAATTTCCGTCCATGTCAAGATAAGAATACGGCTCAAATTTATCAATGCCCACTGTTATCTTCTGCAGACTGCCATCCGACTCCTGCTCCTTCTGGTTACTGCAGCCGCATACGATGCTTATCACAAAGACAAAAACTCCAAGTAACATCAGATTTTGCTGACGGCTGTGCAAAAATTTCCGATATTTTTGATTTCTGGCTGTTCTTTTTTCAAAATGCATGTAGTTACTCCCTTTTATCTGCACGGTTATATGATTTTTTCCTGTAAAACTGTAATATTCCTATTATATAATATCTCCTTGATACGGTCAATTTGAAATCCTCTGTTTTTCTGATAAAAGGAAAAGGAATACTTTTGTTAGTTTTATCTAACTTCCTTTTGAAAAAAACCGCATGAAAACGAAATTCGTATCACACGGTTTCAACAAATATTTCTGACATTACCCAATCACACTTACACCAAATGGCATAATTCTGGTATATCCTCTACATGCTCTGCAAGATAATCTGCTCCGTCCAATTCTCCCTGATCACCATATCCATACAGACATCCGGCAAACAGACTGCCACAAGATCTGGCACATTCCAGATCCTGTTTTCTGTCTCCGATCACCAGATAAGGGCCCGGATATTCCCGGATAATATCCTGCACAATCTCCGTTTTTGGACGAAATCCATAGGATTCGCAGTCATAAAATCGCTCGAACCATCGTTTCATACCAAATTCTTCCCAGTGTGCCTTTCGATATGCCGTTTTACAGTTACTCAGGACTACAAGATAATATCCCTGATTTTTCAGCGTCGTAAGCATCTTTTCTGCTCCCGGATACCACACGGCCTTATGTTTTCTGACCTGTTCGATCATCCGCTCGCCCACCATTTTGCTTGCCTGATCTTTATATTTCTGATCCAGTTCCGGCATAAAAGTGTCCCACATTTCTTTGCTGTTCAGTCCAAGCCATCCGGCAATCTTTGAAGATGCTATCTTTTGTTCTTCTGCGACTTTCTGTTCTGTCAGCCACTGATAAGTTTCTCGAAATGCCGGTTCATAAATTCCAAGTGTCTGGTGAATCGTCCCGTCATAATCAAATATGATCGTTTTTATCATCCTTTATTTCCTCATTCTTAAAGCTGTTTCATCAGATTGACCATCTCAATCGCAGACAATGCACAGTCATATCCTTTATTTCCTGCCTTGCTTCCGGCACGTGCAATAGCCTGCTCAATATTCTCAGTTGTGATTACTCCGAATAATACCGGAACTCCGGATGCAAGTCCAACCTGTGCGATTCCTTTGGCAGCTTCGCTGCACACCAGATCATAGTGTGATGTATCGCCGCGGATGACTGCTCCCACGCAGATCACTGCATCATACTTTCCGGACTGTGCCATCTTCTGTGCAGTCAGCGGAATTTCAAATGCTCCCGGTACCCATGCCGCAGTAATATTCTCTTCTTCGACTCCATGTCTTACCAGTCCGTCAACTGCACCTCCCAGTAATTTATTGACAATAATCTCATTAAATCTCGCCGCTACGATACCGACTTTCATTCCCTGCGGTGCTACTACTTTTCCTTCTACCAAATTGATCTGTCTCATGATTTTTCCTCCTGTTATTGTGAACTTAATATTTTTTTATAAATTGATCGCTTTGAAAATATGTCCCATCTTTTCCTGTTTTGTTCTCATATATTTCAGGTCATATTTCTGCGGCGGAATCTCCAGCGGTACTCTTTCATTGATCTTCAGTCCGAACCCGCCAAGTCCGTAGACCTTATCCGGATTGTTCGTCAGTAATCTCAAAGATTTTACACCAAGGTCTGATAAAATCTGTGCCCCGATCCAATACTCGCGAAGATCCGGTGCAAACCCTAATTTTACATTTGCTTCCACAGTATCGTATCCCTGCTGCTGAAGTGCATATGCTTTTATCTTATTGATCAGACCGATGCCTCTGCCTTCCTGCCGCATATAAAGAATGATTCCTCTGCCTTCTGCTTCTACCTGACGCATCGCAGTCTGAAGCTGAAGACCGCAGTCACATCGAAGTGATCCAAATGCATCTCCGGTCAGGCACTCCGAATGTACACGGCAGAGCACATCTTCACCATCTCCGATCTCACCTTTTACCAGTGCAAGATGATGTTCTCCTGTAATATCATTGATATATCCATGAATTTTAAAATCACCGTACTGGGTCGGGAGATCTGCAACCGCCTCTTCTTTTACGTGTTTTTCATGTACTCTCATATAATCCTGCAGATCACGGATTGTGATAAAGGTCAGATTGTGTTCTTTTGCCATTTCCCACAGCTGCGGTGTGCGCATCATGGTACCGTCTTCTTTCATGATCTCACAGCACACACCGCATTCTTTCAGTCCGGCCATTCTCATAAGATCCGTCGTTGCCTCTGTGTGACCGTTTCTTACCAGAACACCGCCTTTTCTGGCAATAAGAGGAAATACATGTCCCGGTCTTCTGAAATCTTCCGGTTTTGCCTCCTCGTCCACACATTTTCGGATCGTATAAGAACGCTCTGCTGCCGAGATACCGGTCGTTGTGTCTGCATGATCCACTGCCACCGTAAATGCAGTTCCGTGATTATCGGTATTTTCAGCAACCATCGGCGGAAAATTCAATTTTGCCGCAATTTCCGCACTCATTGGTGTGCAAATCAGTCCTTTCGCATAAGTTGCCATAAAATTAATATTTTCCTGCATTGCAAATTCTGCCGCACAGATCAAATCTCCTTCATTTTCTCTGTCCGGATCATCGGTAACCAAAATGACTTTTCCTTCCCTTAAATCTCTCAGTGCTTCTTCAATGGTATTGTACTGATTGTTTTGTGACATAATAAATATCCTCCTCTTAAAATCCGAATTTCTCCAGAAATTCCATCGTAATTCCGGATTCTTTTTTCTCTTCTTCGTTTTTCTGAATGCCAAGCAGCCTTTCTACATATTTTCCGATCACATCATTTTCCAGATTAACCGGATCACCCGGCACTTTTTCCAAAAGTGCAGTTTCTTCTCCCGTATGCGGAATGACCGAAACCTGAAAACCCGTTTCATCCACTTTCGCTACCGTCAGGCTGATCCCATCGATACAAATGGAACCTTTTTCTACGATCAGATGCAAAATCTGCGGTGATGTTCCGATCGATACCCAGATAGCATTTTCTTCCCGGATCATGGAACGGATCACACCGGTTCCGTCAATATGGCCGCTTACGATATGTCCTCCGAATCTGCCATCGGCAGCCATCGCACGCTCCAGATTTACTTTGCTTCCGGCCCTGCTGCTTCCAAGACTGCTCCTTCGGATTGTCTCTGCCATTACATCTGCGGTAAATCCATCCGACTGAAGCGATGTAACGGTCAGGCATATGCCATTTACGGCAATACTGTCACCAATCTTTGTGCCTTCCAGTACTTTTTTCGCTTTCACTGCCAGAACTCCGGATTCTCCTGTCAGCTGTATATAGCGGATTGTTCCTTTCTCTTCTACGATTCCTGTAAACATGACTCCTCCTGTTCTTTTCCACACACCTGACATGTGATTCGGATATCCTCACCGATCTGGCAGATATCGGTACATTTCAGCTTTACTGCTTCTGAAGGGAAACGGACACCGGTGCCTTCCACCGGTGTTTTGCTGTTCATACCGCCAAATAATTTCGGTGCTATAAAAGCCTGTACTTCCTGCACAATTCCAGCTCGCAGAGCACTGTCATTTAAGGTGCCTCCGCCTTCCAGAAGAATACTGTCAATGCCTTCTTCCCCGAGATATTTCATCAGTTTTTTAAGATCCACCTGATTGTTTTCATCCGGACAGCAGATCGTCTCAACTCCCATTTCATGTAATCTTTTTCTTTTCGCTTCTGTATTTTCCGAATCTGCATAAGCCACAATTGTCCGGTACTTTCCTGCACTTTTTACGATCTGACCATCCAGCGGAATCCGAAGCCCGCTGTCACACAGGATCCTGATTGGACTTTTCCAGCCTTCCACCCTTACATTTAACATTGGATCGTCCGCAAGCACCGTTCCGATGCCCGCCATGATCCCCATATACCGATGACGCATATGCTGTACTTCCGCTCTTGCTGCTTCTCCGGTGATCCATTTCGATGCACCTGTTTTCGTCGCAATTTTCCCATCCAGTGTCATGGCATATTTCATCACCACATAAGGTGTCTTCGTTGTAATATAATGGAAAAATACTGGATTGAGCCGGTCACATTCTTTCCTCATAAAATCCTCAATGACTTCAATACCTGCTTCCTGCAGCATCTTTATACCTTTTCCTGACACTTTCGGATTCGGATCTCTGGAACCGATCACCACTCTCTTGATCTTCTGCTCAATGATCGCCTCTGTACATGGAGGAGTTTTGCCATAATGACAGCAAGGTTCCAGTGTAACATAAATGGTCGCACCTTCCGCAGATTCCGTAAGTGAAGCGATCGCATTACGTTCTGCATGAAGCTCTCCGCATTTTTTGTGATAGCCTTTTCCGATGATCCGCCCGTTTTTTACGATCACTGCCCCTACCATCGGATTCGGATTTGTCCAGCCCTCTCCTTGTTTCGCCAGTTGAATAGCCTGGAGCATATAATTCTGATCTGTCATTTGTGTTCCTTCTTTCCAAATTTATTTCTTTTGCGGGATAGGATAGATTTCAAGTCGAACGCACGTGAGACTTGGTGCGTGATTCTGGTCAGCGAAAGCTGA
>ERZ773104.759-NODE-759-length-48746-cov-4.583599_pt1 | contig 48746 bp, 52 predicted proteins | sample MGYA00511920_ERZ773104 | MGnify/ENA primary metagenome ERZ773104 (study PRJEB29015, sample SAMEA2737857) | human gut metagenome | biome: human gut; feature: human-associated habitat; material: faeces | place: China | collected 2012 ... | reverse complement strand
TTAGTACGACTGGGCAGTTACAAGCCCATGACCTTTAGGTCGTGGGTAGTTGACACAAAAATCTCTCCGGTAATGTCACTTTAAAATCTTTTGCCAGCACGCGAAAATCCTCTGGCGTAATCGTCTGAAGCTTGTCCGAAACCACCTCGGTCGGATGATAATGTCCATTGTCCATCAAGCTGATAATACCGTTTTTCGCCGCATAATTCAAGCAAAATTCGCTCGAACCGAACGTATAGGATTCCAGGCCGATGCCAAATACCTTGGACTCGAGGCACACATAAACCTTGGAGCGGTCATACGGAATCGATAAAATCTGATCCAGCGAATCCTTAAAACGTGCCCGCGGTCCGAGTCGGTCTGCCGGAATACCCTTATAGCCGTCCGGAATCCAGATGTTCATCACACAGGACTGCCCCAGTTCTTCTGCAAAATACCGGGAAATGCGGATACATGCCTGCCCGTGTCGAATCCAAAACCGGCGAATTTCTTCGTCCGGGCTGGATAGCGTAAGCTTTGCTGCCTTTTCATGGGAGAAAAACGTCGGGTTAAAATCGATTCCCATGTTTCTTTCTTTTGCATACTCGACCCATTTGTGATTGTGCTTCTGAAATGTCTGTGCTACAATAAAATGCGTATGGCCTGAAACAATTTTTTATACCGGAGGACGAAAATGAGCGGATTTTTTGGAGTAGCATCAAAAGAAGACTGTATTTTTGACCTGTTTTTCGGAACGGACTATCATTCCCATCTGGGAACAAGGCGTGCCGGAATGACGGTTTATCACCAAAAGGAAGGTTTTCATCGGGCAATTCACAACATTGAAAACACTCCTTTCCGAACCAAATTTGACAAAGACTTGAACAACTTAAGCGGACATCTCGGAATCGGCTGTATCTCCGACTATGAGCCTCAGCCCCTGCTGATCCGCTCTCACCATGGCACATATGCAATCATGACCATCGGCAAAATCAACAACATCGATACGATCGTCGATAAGATCATGAACTCATCCCCGACCCATTTCTTTGAATTGAGCGGCGGTGAAATCAACGCAACCGAAGCCGTTGCTGCTCTGATCAACCAGAAAGAAAACCTGATCGAGGGCATTCAGTACGCGCAGGATATCATCGACGGTTCCATGTCGATCGTCCTTTTAACCCCCAAGGGAATCTACGCAGCCCGTGACAAACTGGGACGTACCCCGATTTCCCTCGGACGCAAGGAAGGTGCGCACTGTCTCGCTTTTGAAGGATTTTCCTATTTAAACCTCGGCTATCAGCCACTGCGGGAGCTCGGTCCCGGAGAAATTGTCATCATGACTCCCGAAGGGATCCGCACGCTGGTCGCTCCAGGCAAAAAGATGAAAATCTGCACATTCCTCTGGATTTATTATGGATATCCCTCTTCCACCTACGAAGGTATCAGCGTGGAGCGCATGCGTTATAACTGCGGCGCTGCCCTCGCAAAAAGAGATGCCGGCACGATTCATCCCGATATCGTCGCAGGCGTACCGGATTCCGGCGTTGCACATGCCATCGGTTACGCCAATGAATCCGGTATTCCCTATTCCAGACCGTTCATCAAATATACGCCTACCTGGCCGCGTTCCTTTATGCCGACCATGCAGAGCCGCCGAAACCTCATCGCAAAGATGAAGCTGATCCCGGTTCATGACCTGATTCAGAACAGAAGCCTGCTGTTGATTGACGACTCCATTGTCCGTGGTACACAGCTGCGGGAAACAACTGAATTTTTATACCAAAGCGGTGCAAGAGAGGTACATATCCGTCCCGCATGTCCTCCCCTGCTCTATGGCTGTAAATACTTAAACTTCTCCCGTTCCTCTTCGGAGATGGATCTGATCACCCGCCGTGTCATTCAGGACATGGAGGGCACCGATAAGTATCCGAACCTCGAGGTTTATGCAGACCCCGAATCCGATCAGTATCAGGAAATGATCCGCCGGATCTGCAGCCAGTTAAAGTTCACAACCCTGCGCTACCACAGGCTCGACGATATGATCGAATCTGTTGGCCTGGACAAAGACAAACTCTGCACCTACTGCTGGGATGGTCGAGAATGAAGCAAAAAAGAGAGCCTTCGGGGCGGCTCAATAAAACAGTATATTGTTTTTAGGGAGGGGCGGCATGATTTACTCATGCCGCTTTTCCGTTCATAATGTCATAGAGTAAATTGGTGGGGAGTATACCGATGTGATTGTAGCTGATGTCTACATCCTGCACTCTGTGTCCGCTTGACTTGTCCGGTGCATGAACATATACAGCTTTTACCATATCGTTCAGAACCTCAGGTGCCAGCTTTTCCAAGTACAAGTGCTTCTTCGCCAATCGAATGAATATATCGACACTCTCCACATGATTTTCTTGGTTCTGTATTTCGTTTTCAAGCATTTCAATCTTGGCTCTCAGTTCTTCCTGCTCCTGCTCATAATCATCAGATAGCATCTGAAAACGAGCTTCGGAGAGTTTTCCATTGACCATATCTTCGTAAATGCGCTTGAACAATCTGTCCAGTTCAGATATGCGATTTTCAGACTTCTGCAAGGCTCTCTTTTTGGCAGAAAGCTCTTTCTTTGCCTCGGCTGTCCGCTTTGCACCCAATGCCTTGCGGAACTCATCCTCATAGTTTGCGATGCAGAGGAAAAGCAAACGCATATGCTACAAAGTTCCTTCCTCTAACACGACTGCACGGATGAAATGTGTTTCGCACGCATCCTTGTCACGCTTGCGGGAGGTGGAGCAAATGAAGTAGTCTTGTCTGGTTTCAAAACTCTTGCTGGTGCAGTAGTACAATTTCTCACCGCAATCGGCACAGCGAGCGAGACTGGAGAACATATTGGTTTTGCCTGTTCTGGTAGGTCTGCGTTTGTTCTTCCGAAGTTCTTGCACACGGGCAAAGGTGTTTTCGTCAATAATTGCTTCATGAGTGTTCTCGAAAATCTTCCATTTGTCAGGAGGGTTTTCGAGTTTCTTTTTGCTCTTGTACGATAACCTACGAGTTTTGAAATTAACTGTGTATCCAAGGTACTCCTGCTTCTCCAGTATGCCTGAAACGGTGTCAGGCACCCAACCATACGGGTCATCGGGTGTGTTGGCAGGAGCATTTCTTCCCATCTTCATCCAATGAACAGTAGGACATTCTACTTTTGCGTCCTTCAGCTTCTTGGCAATCTGAGATGGGCCATAGCCCTCCATGCACCATGCGAAAATCTGGCGGACAACGGCTGCGGCTTCATCATCGACAATCCAATGCTTCTTTGGATTGTCAGGGTCTTTCATGTAGCCGTAGGGTGGGTTAGTGGTCAGATACTCTCCAGCTTCACCTTTTTGCTTCATAACGGCACGGACTTTCTTACTGCTGTCCTTGACGTAAAATTCGTTGATGATATTCAAAAACGGCGTAAAATCGTTGTCCTGCTGATTGGCGCTGTCCACACCGCTGTTTACAGCGATGAAACGGACATCGTGTTCGGGGAAAAGCATCTCAGTATAGATACCAACCTCCAGATAGTTTCTGCCGATACGACTCATATCCTTGGCAAGAATGATACCAACTTTATCATTCTCCACCAGTTCAATCATTCGTTTCCAATCGGGTCTGTTGAAGTTAGCTCCGGAGTACCCATCATCCACGAAAAACTGGATATTTTGGAAACCTTGTTCATTTGCGTATTTCTTGAGAATCGCCTTTTGATTGACAATGCTGTTGCTATCACCTGTCAGTTCATCGTCACGACTTAATCTACAGTAGATAGCGGTAATTTTGTCAGACTGCCTGTTCATATCTTGTTCCTCCTTAATCGGCGGGCAGTCTGCCAATACAGGATTGCTTGTATATATCATATCACACATTTGTGAATAAATTCATCCTTTCGTTACGATGTTTTTCTTAGTTTTCGTTGTCTTTAACCATGTGGTCAAGAATCTTGGAGGGCAAACTGCGGATTCCGTCATAACTGCCGTTGAATCGGTAGGTAGTCTGACCGGAATGGATGATTACAGTGATCTTCGGCAACTCTGCTGCACAGTAGTTGTGGGCAACAATATTGCCATTTTCATTGATAGTGTAATTTTTATTGTTCTGCTCATTCATAAAAATTGCCCTTTCTGTTTGGTGGTATCAAGTTCCCAAATTGGGAACTTGACGGATGGGAAGCGAATCGAAGGGAATGATTAACGCTCTTGTTCTTTCTTGTGTTCAACTTTTCTACCAAGAGTTTGCTCCAGATTGTGACGAATGGTGTCAAGTCGCTGAGCTTCTTCCTTGGCAGTCTGATATTGGTTGTAAAGCTCATTTTTCTCCTTGATGAGCTGTTCCACTTCCGTCTGCAACGCCTTGTAGCTTGGCAGTTTCTTCAATCCCTTAGAATCAAAATAGCGTTTTGCGGCGTTCAGAATGATGAAGTCGCTGTCATGCTCGTCACGATATTTCTGACGGGCTTTCTCATTATTGCAGGCTTTCAGTTCGGTCAGCACATATCGTGTCTTGTGATAGTTCAGCACATGATTGCGAAACTCTTTCTTTTCTGCGATTGCAGCTTCCACGGTTTTCATTTCGGTGCGAATAGCACTTAGCTTCTCATGGGCGGCATCACAGACAGCTGCCAGTTCTTCGGGAGACTCAAAACCCATTTCCTGATACAGCAGATAGGCTCGGCTGGCGTTTTTGAGATTATGTTTCTTTGCCCAATGCTCATAACCTTTGCCTTTTTCCTTTGCGGCGTTTACATCCACCATACGGCTGACCGCATCATGCTCATTGATGGTTTTCTGCATAGCCGGTGCGGAATGGACGGGTTCAGCTTTCGCTCGTACTCGTTTTGCATTTCTGACAAAGACAGCGAATACAGCCGCTTTATCAAAATCATCGCCCAGCTTTCTTGACGTAATGGGCTTGGTGCGGTCGGGTGTGAGATAGGACAACCGCCCTCGGCTCTCTTTGACGGTAATGCCACGGCGGAGAAGTTTTTCTGCGAAGTCCTCAAAGCTGACAGCATCGGAAAGTGCTATGCAGATTTCTTCACGGAGCTTGTCTTTGTCGGTTTCAAACTTAGTCTGTTTGATGGGTAAGCCCTATTCGGCAAGAGTAGCATTTTCTTCATCCAACGCAAGCTGTCCTTTCTTCTTCACCCAATACTCACGCTCGGTGATACGGGTTCGGCTTCCGCTCAGCAGATCAATCTGATACAGCCCCGCATCGTGGCACATCTCCATGACCTCGGCACGAAAATATTCCATAGCTGCGTTGGTGCATCGGTGTTTCATGCCCGGTTGGGTATCGCAGGGTCTGTCCATATACGGCATGAACGGAACTTCTTCAATTCTCAAAGAATTGATAACGATGTGTACATGAACATTGCCGCTGCCGTTGTGCCCGTCGGGATGTGTACAGATGATTGCTTGATGACCAGGAAAGTGTTCCTTGCAGAATTTCTCACCAAGGCTCTGCGCCAGATCTACGTTCAATCCGTGGTCGGGAACATCCTTGGGATCGAAACTAATAATATAGTGATGGCTTTTGACATCCTCCCGTTTTTGATTTTTGCCGTAGCGGAGATTGGCTCTCAGACAGGCAATTGCAAAATCTTCATCACCGCAGTTCAGCGTAGAAATGCGATAGTTCTGTCTTGGAATGAGCCTGCCTTTTTCATTCAGGGTGGGCTTCATGGTAAACTCATCATGCTCAAAGGTGAGGTAGGCTTCAGCGGCAGAGTAGTCGGCATTTTTAGAGCTTATATGCTTGAACGTTGCCAACAGCATCACCTAAATTTTTGATCACTTCAAATTTCAGAGTAGCGAGATCAGTGGCGGCATCTTGCAGTTCCTTTGCCATGGCAGGATAGGGGCTTCGCCATTCGTTGAGGTGTCGGGCGATCTTGTTGAGATTGTTGCCGATCCTTCCGTATTCAGCGGTCAGCTTTCCGACGGCAGCAAGCAGATCGTCGTTGACCAGCGATGCCACGATGGTCGGACGGATGGTTGCACCGGAGATGGCTTCACGGATAAACTCCGCTTGGCTCATTTCGTAAAGCTTCATCCGACGCATAAATTCGGCGTACTCTTCATCGTCCAGACGGGTTTTTACAATGTGGGTTCGTTTCGGTGTGTTGTAGGTTTTTGCCATTCGGTTCCTCCTTTGTTTTTTGAAAATTGAAAATCGGCGTTAGCCGTATCGCTTCCGCTTTGCGGAACAGAGCAGGGTTTGGGGAAGGCACTCCCCAACAAGATTCCATGAAGGGCAAAATGAGCGATAGGCGAAATTTGGACCCATGGTAGAATCTTGCTCTACGCTACCCCGCCTTTTCGGTTTCGCCGATTTTTCAAGTTCACGCATTTGGCGCTGAACGGTGTTTTGGAAAAATGACAAAACAAAAAGAGCCGATTACACAAAACATCAGAAATCGGCGGGAGCATAGTTCTCGCTTCAAAGTGATGTTCTATGTAATCGGCTCTGAAAAATCAAAGTCGGGTTCTGCTTTCTACAGCTCCCGCCAACAGAACCAAAGGCGTGGTGGAGCAGTTCGGTACTTCCGGTGTACCGATACCGTGTCGGACAAATCCGACTTTCACAAAATATGTTTGAACATTCTTATTCAATTTTTATGTGCGGATAAAATTCCACGATATGATTATACTGATAGCGACCCTTATTGTCAATATTTGCACAGGAAATACTTGCCATTGCAGTTGTATCTTTTTTATGAACAGGGGCGGCAGCACTTTTGGCTGTTGCCCCTTGATTGCCATACAGCGAAGACGGGCGCCCATGTCAACGGCGGGCGAAGCCCGTTCATCTCGACCATTGACATGGGCGGTCGGCTCTGCTATGTAGGTAACGAAACAAGGCGACCAACTTTTTACGGTTGATCGCCTTTGGCTTAGCCATTATCGAAGTTAACTATTCAGTATTTCTTGCTTCTTTTTCTCGAATTCTTCGGGTGTTAAAACTCCTGCATCCAGCAGACTCTTAATTTGCTGTAACAATTCCATCTGTTCTTTGACAGACATTTTGGAAGTCACAGCACTTTGCGTAGATGCTTCTGGCATTTTGCCTTTCTGAGCATCAACCTTTGCTTTCTGCTGAGCGACTCTGTCTTGGAAAGTCGCATTTTTCTGACGCTGAACTTCCTGCTTTCTGCGCTTTTCTTCCAACTCTTCAAGCTCTTTTCTTTCAGCGTGAGTCATTTTTGTTTTCAATCCAAACTCTTCTCTGAACTCATTTCCTATTTCGGTGAACTCGTCTTGAAGGTCTCTGATGCCAATATCATCAAGAAACTCGTCCATCATACCAGAGAAGATGCCTTTTTTCTGCTGCTTACCCGTTGCTTTTGTAACGGCTTTTGTGATACCTTTCGCACTAAAATCTCCAGATTTGAGCAGATTCTTTGCAGCGGCTCCTGCAATTTCTAGGCCAGAACCACCAACAGAAACAGGCGTTTCCTCTTGTGCCTTTGCTCTAAGTTCCAAAATTCTGTCGGTATCTTTTGCTTCTGTTACAATGCGCTGATAATAATTGAAATCATAGTAATTAGCATCGGGTCCCATTTGGTCATTAATTGCCATAACCAAGACCTTCATTTCGTTTTCATCGCCGGATTGTAATGCAAAATCTTCAACCTTACCACCTATGTAAAGCTCTAACTGCTTTTCTCCGTTCGATGCTTCGCCTTGGATAGCTTGATTGATAACAGAATAATCGAATCTCTCAATTCCCTTGAAGTTGTTCAACATTCCGTATTTTTCTAAAATCACACTTTGATTTGTGATTGTCAGAGCATGAGTATATGCTCCCCAAAATCCATGACGAACACAAGATGTCTTATATACTATTTTTTCGCCAGGATTCAATGCGTACTTTTGTTTTGCCATAGTGGCCTTCCTCTCGTTTCCATTTTGTAATCAGACTTAATCAGCCCATATCAGTCTTTGTAATTTTTGCGAAATAATATTAGCGAACACAATAGCCAATTACGATTGGATATTATTTTTTCTCATTTATGGTAGGCAATTTTGTTCCTTTAACATTGACTCCGAGAATTACTGCCCCCAACAACAATGCACCACCGATTAACGGTGTTCCATATTTAATGATCCCCTCAAGGAAGTTGCGGTTATCTTCGTGAAGATCGGCAATTTTATCTGCAACAAGAATCATCTTATCCGTAATTTTCTCTTGTTGTTCTGGCGTAATACCGTCCTGCTTGAGCAGAATACTAAGATCGTCCAGAATGGTTTTATAAGCCATGACCGCATCCTTACGGCTATCATCATTGCTTTGAAGAACTTTGTCGCACATTGCGTTGTACTGCTCAATTATATTACGAGAAGATTCTACATAAGCAGGAAACTGATTGATGATAGCAATAGCAACGTCTTTGTCCATGTGTGGAATCAAGGAAGCGAACTCCATGATTTTGTCTTTCGATAGATTTCTAAAAGAATCTATTTGTAGAGCTTTTTTCACTTGTTCTTCTGATACAAGGTACTGTGACATACTTCTTTACCCCCACTTTTTATCTTTTGCTTTATATTTCTTTTTCATCGGGTATAAATTCCAGAATATCGTCAACGCCGCAGTTGAGCGTTTTGCAAATCTTCTCAATACTATCGAGAGAAATATAATTGTCACGCTTGATACGGGTAATGATATTAGCACTAAAGCCTGCTTTCTCCATCAGCTCAGCGTTAGTCATACCCTTGTCGATCAGCAAGTGAAATAACTTTTTGTATGTTACAGCCATAGCGAATCCCTCCTTAACATTACTAATTATTATATCACGAAATCGTGATTTTCTCGATAGATTTGTAAAATATTATTTATAAAGAAGGGAAAAGAGGGACTTGTATCACCTTGAACACAAGTCCCCCTGCGGTATCAGTTATAAACCAGTTCGTTTGTTACAATTTCCTCTGCACGATTGCGGATACTGTTCATAGCTCCTACCCACGCCATCTGGTCAGTTGCCTTCATGTTCTCTGTCACGCCCTCTGCTGCTTTCATTTGCTCGATGATAAGTTCAAGGCGGCTCTGTGCCTGTTCGTTCAAATCCGCCAAATATGTCCACAGGTCACCGCTAAGGCACAGGTCATTGAAGCGGATAAGGTTATTCTCTTTGATATAATCTCTGTGCATACGTCCCCAACGACCAATGGGTCTGTTTTCCTCCGGTAAGCGAATGTCGGGAATATAGTAATCACCGCAACGAATATAAGTCAGTTTCTGCATTATTTGTTCCTCCAATCATAGCATAAAAAGTCACTAAAGATAGAAAAAAGGCGATACCCGGTTGTGAAAACCAAGTATCGCCAATTTTTCTTGTCGCACCCTGTACGGCAGCTACCCTATGTCAGTAATGTTTTATACTGTCTTATTGATAGCCCCCCTTACGGCTCTCTTTTTTGCGCTACTTCTAAATTTCCTTCGGAAATTCAATCACTTCCGGACATCGCTTCCAGCTTCTCCAACATCTCCCGATATTCTTTCGGGGAAATCCCATATTCCTTCCGAAATGCCCGGTAAAAAGCGGAATAATCCCGAAATCCAAACACCGGGTAGACGCTCGTGATCTTATCGCCGCTGCGGATGGCGCTTTTGCAGGCATCAAGCCTTTTTTTCAGAATATACTGATGTACGGAAATCCCCGTCTCATCCTTGAACACATGGGAAATATGATATTTGCTCACATGAAAGATGTGCGAAAGCTCGTTCAGATCAAGGTTTTCTTTTAAATGCTCTTCTATATAATCCATCATCATTTCATACAGTCCCTGCATCGCCCGCTCCCGGATCGGGTGCTCCTGTGCGTATGCCTCGCGATTCAAATGCAGCACAAGTTCACCAATACAGAGCGGAATCTTCGCATCCTTTCCAAACCTGTCCTGCCGCATCTCTTCTAAAAGTCGGAGCACCTTTGCCTGCGTTTCCCGAAATGCGATCTCCTCCTGATGCAGCACATATTCCTGACGCTTTGTCGCCCGCTCAATCAGATACCCATAGCTGTCTGACTGTTTTTGCAGCTGATCTGCATAACTACAGCTGATCCAGAACACGAACCGTCGGTACGGCTTATGTGGATTCTGGATGATCGCACAGTGCGGAATCTGAGGCGGAATCAGGATGATATCTCCGTACTTTAGCAAATAGGAACGCTCTCCGATCTTCATACAGACGTCCCCTTCCAGGAAAAAATAAAACTCATAATAATCGTGGGAATGCGTCCGCACCTCTGCCATCCCGCTATCGCTATAATAATAAAGTTCAAAATCCTGCGCCAGCATGTATTGGCGAGTGACAAATCTGCTCTCTAATTCTTTTTTCATGAGGCGTCCTTTCTGTAATACATAGGATTTTCTTACCACAAAACTAGCACGAAATCGCAACTTTTACAATATAGCCAACTTCTCTTACAATCGTCTTTCTGCTATAATGAGGCTATTATAGGAATGCATGATATTCAGACAGCACCAATTGAAAGGGGGAACTTTCTCATGCTACAGACAGGGGCACAGCTCTACACCGTCCGCAGCTACACACAGACGATCGAAGACTTTACCTGTACCATTCAAAAAATCGCTGACATCGGTTATAAAGCCGTCCAGCTTTCCGCCGTTTCCAAACAGATTAAGCCGGAGCAGATCCGTGAAATTTGCGACCGCGCGGGCATTTCCATTGTCCTGACCCACAGCGATCCCGAACGGATTCTGCACGATACCGACGCGCTCATCAAAGAGCACGATATCCTCGGCTGCAGCTATATCGGTCTTGGCTGCATGCCGGACAAATACCGCACCAAAGAGTGGCTTTCCCACTTTATTTCCGATTTTAAAGAGCCTGCAAAAAAAATCGCGGCGGCAGGAAAGCTTTTCATGTACCACAACCATAACCTCGGGTTCGAAACTTTTGCCGCGGAAAATCTTCCAAATGCTGCGCCCAACCGCCGGATTTTGGAATATCTCCTCGAGGGCTTTGCACCGGATGAAATGGGAGTCACGCTCGATACTTACTGGGTTGCGGCAGCAGGCGCGGACGTCTGTGACTGGATCTCGCAGATGAGCGACCGGATTCCCTGCGTCCACTTAAAAGATATGAAGGTAAAAAACTGGCAGCCGGTCATGGCTCCGGTTATGGAAGGCAACTTAAACTTCTCCGCTATTTTCCATGCGCTGGAAGCTTCCAACTGCAAATATATGCTCGTTGAGCAGGATGACTGCTATGGGGAAAGCCCCTTCGACTGCTTAAAGACCAGCTATGAAAATCTGGCAAATGCTGGCTACCGCTAAATCAGACTTTCATCCGGCAGCAAATGCCTACTGCCGGAGTTGAATCGACACAGGCGAATTTTGCATTACCGAAATTTCTGTATCAAGAGGAGGTACTTATGAATCAGGTAAAACTTGGCATCATCGGACTTGGAAATATGGGCAGTGGCCACTGCAACAACATCCTCGCCGGACTGACGCCCGAAATCAAACTGACCGCCGCTGCAGACCTGCGGCAGTCCAGACGCGACTGGGCAAAGGAGACGCTGCCCGATGACGTCGTTCTTTTTGAAAACGGCGAACAGCTGATCGAATCCGGTCTGTGCGACGCCGTTATCATCGCAACGCCCCACTACGAGCATCCGCGTCTTGCGATCCTCGCATTCGAACACGGGCTTCATGTCATGAGTGAAAAGCCCGCAGGCGTTTATACCAAGCAGGTTCGCGAAATGAATGAAGCTGCCATCCGCTCCGACAAAGTGTTCGGCATGATGTTCAACCAGCGTACCAACTGTGTTTACAGAAAGATGCATGAAATGGTACAGAGCAGCAAATACGGTCAGATCAAGCGCGTCAACTGGATCATCACCGACTGGTACCGCACACAGGCTTACTATAACTCCGGCGGCTGGCGCGCAACCTGGGACGGCGAAGGCGGCGGCGTGCTGTTAAACCAGTGCCCGCACAACTTAGACCTCCTGCAGTGGATCTGTGGACTCCCCTGCCGCGTCCGTGCCTTCTGCCACAACGGCAAATGGCATCAGATCGAGGTCGAGGACGATGTAACCGCTTATCTCGAATTCCCGAATGGCGCAACCGGCGTTTTCGTCACGACCACGGCAGATGCTCCCGGCACGAACCGTTTTGAAATCACTTTGGAACGCGGAAAACTCGTAGCAGAGCATGACAAACTGACGTTCTTCGAGCTCGAACAGAGCGAACGCGACTTCTGCTTTACGGCAACAGGCGGCTTCGAACAGCCCGCCGGACATGAGATCACCATCGAACTGGACGGCAAAAATCCGCAGCATGTCGGCGTATTGAACGCTTTTGCAGGCGCGATCCTGCGCGGCGAACCGCTCGTTGCAGACGGGACCGAGGGGATCCGAGGTCTGGAGCTTTCCAATGCGATGCATCTTTCCTCCTGGACAGACCAGACGGTTACCCTGCCGATCGATGAAGCGCTTTTCCTTGAAAAATTAAATGAACACCGCAAAGACTCCAAAGTCAAAACCGAAGTGACCGAAGCGACGTTCGACACCTCTGACAGCTATGGAAGCAAGGTTTCAGACAATACCGACAAAGGAGGCGTAAAGGCATGAAAACCTGTCTGGTTGGCTGCGGTGGTATCGCCGCCGTACACGGCAGCGTCCTGACCTCCGGCATTGATACGGAATTTGTCGCTGCCGCCGATATCAAACCCGAAAAAGCGCAGAGTTATGCGGAAAATTTCCATACCAAGCCCTATCCGTCCCTCGAAAGCATGCTTGATGCAGAAAAGCCGGATGTCCTGCATATCTGCACGCCGCACTATCTGCACGTTCCAATGACGATTTATGCCCTGGAACGAAATATCAACGTCTTTATGGAAAAGCCGCCTGCGATCTCTTTTGACCAGCTCGAAGAGCTGAAAAAAGCTGCTGCAAAATCTGAGGCACAGCTCGGCTTCTGTTATCAGAACCGCTATAACGCCAGCATCCGCGCGGCAAAGGATCTGATCGACTCCGGCAAAGCCGGAAAAGTCCTCGGCGCGCGCGCGTTCGTAACCTGGTGCAGAGGCGCAGCTTATTATACCGAAAGCGGCTGGAGAGGCAGCTTAAAAACCGAGGGCGGCGGCGTTTTGATCAACCAGTCCGTCCACACACAGGATCTGCTCTGCTTTTTGCTCGGCGACCCGACTACGGTCGATGCAACGATGACCAACCACCATTTAAAAGACGTAATCGAAGTCGAGGATACGCTCGAAGCCTATATTGACTTTAACGGCGTCCATGCAAGCTTCTATGCGACGACCTCCTACTGCGCAGACGTCGCACCGCTGATCGAAATCGCCTGCGAAAATATGACAATCCGCGTGGAAGACCCGCACGTCACGGTATATCCCAAAGACGCTGCGCCTTATCAACTTTCCGTCAAAACGCTGGCCCCGATCGGCAAGAGCTACTGGGGCACCGGGCACACCGCATGCATTTCGGATTTCTATCAGTCACTGCGCGACAACCGGCGCTTTGGCTTAAACCTGGAAACAATGGAGCCGAGCATCCGCCTGATGCTTGGAACGTATGAATCCGCCCGCAGCGGACACAGTGTAACACTCATCGAACAATAGAATGCACGCTGTCTCTCCGCCCCACACAACAAAAAACAACGAGGTAACCCGTCATGAACACACAGCATAAACTGCTCTCTTCCTGCCCGGTCAGCTGCTTTGCTGACGAAATCGCGGAATCCTTAGACCGCCAGATCGAAGTGCTTTCCCGGCTCGGCATTTCCTACGTCGAGCTGCGCAGCGCGGATGGCATAAATGTATCCGATTTTACGATGAATTTTGCAAAAGAGGTAAAGAAAAAACTCGATCAGGCAAATATCCGCATTTCCGCCATCGGCTCTCCGATCGGCAAAATCGGAATTGACGATGATTTCGATGCGCACCTGCAGAAGCTTTCCCATACGGAACAGATGGCAGACATCTTCGAAACGCCCTATATCCGTATGTTCAGCTTCTATATCCCGGAAAACTATGCTGCGGCAGACTGCCGCTCCGAGGTGCTTTTCCGGATGGAGGCGATGGTTGCAGAGGCTGCGCATAACAATATCACCCTACTGCATGAAAATGAAAAAGGTATTTACGGCGACAACGCGTCCCGCTGCCTCGACCTGATGCAGCAATTTGCAGGAAAGCACTTCTCCTGCACGTTCGACTTTGCGAACTTTATCCAGTGCGGTCAGGATCCGTCAGAGGCTTATGAAATGCTCTCCCCCTATATTTCCTATGTCCACGTCAAGGACGCGCTCTTTGCTACCGGCGAAGTCGTTCCGGCAGGCACAGGCGACGGACATCTGCCGAAAATTTTCCAAAAGCTCGACGCTTCCGGCTATCACGGCTTTTTGAGCCTCGAGCCGCATTTAGCCAATTTCAGCGGTCTTGCAGCGTTAGAACACAACGCTGCGATTCGCACCGAAAGCAACACGGAAAAGGCGTTCTGCGTTGCCTGGGAGGCATTCCAGAAGGTGCTGGGATAACATCAAAGAGCTGCCCATACGGCAGCTCTTTTTCGTGGCATCTTATCTCACAGAATTAAACCTGTATTCCTCTTGATCTGGCGAAGTCTATCTGCAGTTTTCTTAATAGATTTTAATGTCTTTTAAGAATACTTCATCCCTCGCCGCAGTGATCTGTACCTGAATCTGACAGATGCGGTCTTCCATGTCGTTGATCAGCGGGTTCTGCTCGCCGAAGGGATTCTGCAGCTGGCAGATTTTGCGGTTTCCGATGACAGTGCCCTGATACAGCGGATACTGATTGCCGCTGCCGGACTGCGCCGTAATCCGAAAGCCCTCTACGCGCTGACCCTTGGTCAGATCTTCCCGCAGCGAAACATAGCGGATCTGGGCGGTGGGTTGCTTTAAAGAAATCGTATAGACCTTCTGCGTTTTGGGACTTTCCTCTTCCCGGATTTTGACATCCAGCTCAGTGCCGAACTCTTCTTGCAGCAGCGCGCCGAACTCTTTGAGACGCTTTACGTCCCGCTCATCAATCCGTCCGTCTGTGTTAGGCGGCAAATTCAGGTGCATACACGCATTCGACCCGACGCTTCCCAAATAGGTAGTAAACAGGCGTTCCAGGGAGTGAGGCTCCTCTTCCAGATGCCAGAACCAGCCCGGACGGATAGACATATTGATCTCCGTAGGCGTAAAGGTCAGCCCCTTCGTGTAGAGAATATTCGGCATCGTTCCTAACTCCTGTTCGGTATTGTAAATCCAGGAAAGGCTTCCTTCCTCCGCCATCGGTCCGGGACCCGTCTGCATATCGGATAAATAACACAGCTCTGACGGCACAACAGCCCATTCGGAATATCTCGGCTTCCCGGCTTCATTGCCGCACCACCGGATATCCGGTCCGAAATCGTTAAAAATAACCGCATTGGGCTGATATTTCCGGATCAGCTCAATATAACGAGGAAAATCGTATACCTGTTTTCTGCCGTTTAGACCTTCTCCGCAGGCGTTGTCAAACCAGACATAAAAGATGTCGCCGTACTCTGTCAGAAGCTCCGTCAGCTGGTTGCAGAAATAGTCGTTATATTCCGGTGTCCCGTAGCAGGAAGCGTTCCGATCCCACGGAGACAGATAAAATCCGAACTTGATGCCGCCCCTTTTACATGCTTCGGCAGCTTCCCGGACAACGTCTTTTTTGCACGGGCTGTTTTTCACAGAATGCTCCGTATATTTGGAAGGCCAAAGACAGAAACCGTCGTGATGCTTTGCAGTCAGCACCATTCCCTTCATGCCTGCTGCCTTGATCGCTTCCACCCACTGATCGCAGTCCAGATTTTCAGGATTAAAAACAGATTCCGGCTCGGTTCCCTCTCCCCATTCCCGGTTCGTAAAGGTATTTACCCCAAAATGAATAAACGCATAGCTTCCCAGCTCATACCAGTCCAGCTGGCGCTTCGACGGCACAACATGGGCCGCCTCCTGTAAAAATTGAATCATTCCGTTTCTCCCTCTGTAATTTTATGTTTCATTCACTTCTGCTCTATTATACAGGCTGTTTGACATTTGTGTACCTTCTTTTTCTAAAAAGACTTCCATCCGTCCGAGGCCACAGACTTTCCCTTCTTTCAAAACAGGCACCGTATCGACTGCGGTGCCTGCTTCCGCAATTATTACAAAATCAGCCCCAGTTCCTATCGTTCCAGATAAGAACCGGGGCTGTTCTCTTCTTACACTCTTACGATGTAATCGTTCTTTCTCGGCTTTGCCTCCGACAGCGGACCGTCCGCATAGCCTAAGATACAGCAGGCAACGCCGGCATAGGTATCTGCAATTCCCCATTCTTTCCTCAGTGCTTTGCCTTCTGCACTTTCAAACATCTCCTTTGCGCGGTTGATCCAGCAGGAGCCAAGCCCGACTGCATAAGCGGCAAGCATCAGATTGCCCATCACGAGCGAACCGTCCTGCAGCCATGTTCCGGCATTTGTATCTGCAAAAACGATCACTACAGTAGGCGCTCCATAAAACGGATCGGAATCTGCTCCCATAACCGCCCCGTTCATTTTGGAAAGCTTTGCAATCAATTCAGGCTCCTGAACCACAACCATCTTCGCGGGCTGACGTCCCATCCCGGACGCCGCATAAGTTCCAGCCTCCAGAACTGCATCCAGCTCTTCCTTCGAAATTTGTTCTTTCCGATAAGAACGCACGCTTCTGCGTTCTTTGATACTCATCAGTGTTTCCAGTTTCATACTATCCTCCATTCCGCAGGCGCTTTGCGCCGAAGGAATCGCGAGCAGAAGTTCCAGTTCTGCTCTGCGATCCTAGCTACTTTGTGACGCCTGCGGCACAAATAGCTGTGAGAAAATAAGCGATCACGCTTATTTTTCTCACTATCCTCCATTCATTTTTGCTCATGCCAAGCTTGAATTACAGCTAAGTTCATGGTACGATATTTAAGATTCAAAATCAAGCAGTTCCTGAACCCGGGTTTGTTTGATGCACACTACAGAAAAGGATTTCTTACCTATGATTAAAGATTTATTTTCCCAGAAACAGACCCTTTCTTTTGAGGTATTTCCTCCCAAGAAGGACGACGAATTTACAAATGCGCAGAACGTCCTGCATCAGCTTTCCGAGCTGCAGCCGGATTTTATCAGCGTAACCTACGGTGCAGGCGGCAGCCGTTCCAAACGCACGGTGGAGCTGGCTTCCTTCATCCAGAACAGTCTTCACATCCCGGCAGTTGCCCATATGACCTGCGTTGGCTCCTCCAAAGAGGACATTCTCGCCGTTACCGATGACATGAAGCAGGCGGGTCTTTCCCATGTACTGGCACTTCGCGGTGACCGCCCGACCTGGATGGATGATGCACAGTTTGAAAACCGTGCCTTTGCCCATGCTTCCGACCTGACCCGCTTCTTAAAGGAGCACACGGATCTGGAAATCGCAGGCGCATGCTATCCCGAAAAGCATTTCGAAGCAGAAAGCCTTGACACCGATATTGCTTACCTGAAAGAAAAGCAGGAAGCAGGCGCAGCGTTTTTCATCACTCAGCTGTTCTTTGAAAATGACAGCTTCTACCGTTTCCTGGAAAAGAAAAACCATGCAGGCATTACGCTTCCGGTCTGTGCAGGCATCATGCCGATCACTTCCGCAAAGCAGCTCGGCACGACGGTAACCCTCTCCGGCTCTTCCGTTCCGAAAGAGCTTGCCGACATCATTGCGACTTACGGAGAAAACCCGGAAGATATGAGAAAAGCCGGTATCGATTATGCGATCCGCCAGATTCTTGATTTAAAGCAGCACGGCGTAGACGGCATCCATATTTATTCCATGAACAAGCCTAAGACAACCCGCACGATCGTGGAAGCGATCCGATAAGAACGAACCTTTCAAATTTCCTGCGGAAATTCGAAAGTAGCGCAAAAAAGAGAACCTCGCGGTTCTCTTTTTTGCTTCATTCCCACTCTGTATCGGAGATTTCTACTTTTTTATCCCGCAGCATCAAATCTGCCACTGCTTCCTTTGCGGGCTTTCCGCCGAACAGCACCAGATTGACCTGCTCGATGATCGGCATCGATGTTTCGTACTTGTGTGCCAGACCCAGGGCTGCCTTTGCAGAATACACGCCCTCAACGACCATCTTGACTTCGTTCATGGCCTCTTCCATCGTGTATCCTTTTCCGATCAGGATGCCTGCGCGACGGTTTCTCGAATGCATGCTGGCACAGGTTACAATCAGGTCGCCGATTCCGCTCAGTCCAAAGAACGTCTCACGGCGTCCGCCCATCGCAGTGCCCAGGCGCGCAATTTCCGTGATACCTCGCGTAATCAGTGCAGCCTTGGTGTTATCGCCGTATCCTAAGCCGTCTGCAACGCCCGCTGCCAGCGCAACGACATTTTTGAGCGCTGCACCCAGCTCGATACCAAGCACATCCGGGCTTGTATACACGCGGAATACCGGGCTCATAAAAATGCCCTGGATTTTTTCCGCAATTTCTTTTTTCTTAGAACCGACAACGATCGTCGTAGGGATTCCTTTGCCCACCTCTTCCGCATGGGACGGACCGGAAAGCACTGCAACCTCCGCCTGCGGAACCTCTTCTTCAATGATCTGAGAAAGCGTCATCAGCGTGTTTTCTTCCACGCCCTTTGCAACGTTTACGATGATCTGTCCCTGTGCTGCCACATCCTTTAACTGATGCGCCGTGCTTCTGGTAAACGGGGACGGAACTGCCAAAACGAGCAGATCCATACCCTCCACAGCAGCCTTTAAATCTGTCGTGAATATCACACTGTCATCCAGAATGACTCCCGGCAGCTTGGAGGTCTGTTCATGCTTTTCCTGCAGCATCGTAATCTCATCTGCAAGTGCGCTCCAGACCGTTACCTGATGTCCGTTATTTGTCAAAAGCCAGGTCAACGCAGTGCCCCAGCTGCCGGCACCGATCATACCGATTTTTGCCATAGTTTTTACCATCCTACTCTAATTTATATCTGCTTTGTTTCTTAGTTCAGCGCTTCTTTATTTTTCTTAAAAAGATAGGTCTTGCGTTCTGTACCGGAAAGCAGACGTTTGATATTCTCCCGGTGCTTCCAATACGCCATTGCCGTCAGAAACGCCGCGATCACATACATCTCAATCCGGTGTCCGACCGGCATGGAAAACAGATCCATCTGTCCCATAATCACCATTTCAATCAGGAATCCTGCATAAACCAACAGGGAACCGAGGGAAACATAATGCGTCAGCAGGAAGGTACCGAAAAACAGGATCACACCCATTGGGATAAATGCCGGATGGATCGCCAGGATCAGGCCTGCTGTCGCAGCAATGCCCTTGCCGCCCTTAAAGCCTAAATAAAACGGATAGTCGTGTCCCAGAATTGCACCGAGTGCCGCATACATCGCAAGCAGATAATACATATCCTCATGTACACCGCCTGCAAACAACAAACGCACTGCTGCGATTGCCAGGATACATTTTAAAATATCTCCTGCCAGTACGATCAGTCCTGCCTTTGTACCGAGCACGCGCAGCGTATTTGTCGTTCCCGCATTGCCGCTTCCGTAATTGCGGATATCGATTCCATGCAACTTTCCATAAATATAGGCAGTCTGAAACAGACCGAACAGATAGCCGATGGCTACACAGACCAGACGTTCCATCATTCGTTATTCTCCTTCCTCTCTCTGATAATGAATTTCAGAGGTGTTCCGCGGAATCCAAACGCCTCGCGGATTTTATTTTCTATATATCTCGTATACGAGAAGTGCATCAGCTCTTTATCGTTGACGAAAATAACAAATGTCGGAGGCTTTACCGATACCTGCGTAATGTAATACAGCCGCAGGCGCTTTCCCTTGTCCGTCGGAGGCTGCTGCAATGCAACCGCTTCCGCCATAATTTCATTCAATACGCCCGTTGCAACCCTCAGCGCATGGTTCTCAATGACTGCATCGATCGTCTCAAACAGCTTGGGCAGACGCTGCCCGGTCAGTGCAGAAATGAAAATAATCTCTGCATATGGCATAAAGGAAAGGGTGTTTCGGATCTTTTCCTGGAAACGATAAATCGTCTTATCATTTTTCTCAATGGCATCCCACTTGTTGACCGCAATGATCATGCCCTTGCCCCGCTCATGAGCAATTCCTGCAATCTTGGCATCCTGTTCGGTCACGCCCTCTTCCGCATCGATGACAAGCACGACGACATCGGCGCGCTCTACCGCGCTGACGGTGCGGACGATCATATAGCGCTCCAGCTCTTCTTTAATTTTATTTTTGCGTCGAAGACCTGCCGTATCAATGAAGATGTACTCTTTTCCGTTATGCACTACCTCGGTATCCACCGCATCCCGCGTTGTACCTGCAATATTGGAAACGATCACCCGATTTTCACCGATCAGTCGGTTAATAATGGACGATTTGCCGACATTTGGTTTTCCGACAATCGCAATTTTCGGACGATCATCCTCCTCTTCCATCTCTGCATCTTCAGGGAAATGACGTACCACTTCGTCCAGCATATCGCCGATCCCCATCCGGTTTGCCGCAGAGATCGGCCACGGATCACCGATTCCCAAATTATAAAACTCATAGACATCCGCCATGTATTTCTGGAAGCTGTCTACTTTGTTGACTACCAAAACCACCGGCTTGTGGGAACGGCGCAGCATATCCGCTACCTTGGAATCTGCATCCACCAATCCCTGCTTGACATCTACCATAAACAGAATCACGTCCGCCGTGTCGATGGCGATCTGTGCCTGCTCCCGCATCTGGGACAAAATGATATCCCCGGAATCCGGCTCGATACCGCCGGTATCAATCAGGGTAAAATTTTTATCCAACCACGCAATGTCCGCATAAATACGGTCTCTCGTAATGCCCGGTGTATCCTTTACGATGGAGATCATCTCTCCCGCCAGTGCGTTGAACAGTGTCGATTTTCCGACATTGGGTCTGCCAACTACTGCAACGATTGGCTTTCTTTTTCTTGCCATATATGCTCCTTTCCTTATAACGGACAACATTTCTCCCGCCTGTCCTTTGGCAATACGCTGATTTTTCTAATCTGCACAGCTGCAATTTCCGGACTGGGGTTAAAATTCGCCCAGCAAACTTTCCGTAAAATCATATCCGCTTGATTTTACAATATTCACGGGTACTTGTAAAGCGCTGGAAATATCCTCAACCGTATAGTCGTCCAACAGCACCCTTTCGCCGCTTCGAAGGACGTTGATCGGCAACAGCAGCTCTTCACCCAGATGCTCGCCCTTTAACTGCGCCATGATATCCTGTCCGGTTAAAAGCCCTGTTACCGTAATCCGTTCTCCAAAAAAGTCGTTGCGGATCGGATGCACATGGACGCAGAGCCCCGGAAATTCTTCCTCCATCCGCCTCGCCATCCGTTCGATATAGGGTGCGACGATTCTGCCGGTTACTGTAGAAATTTCCCGCTTTCTGTGATTCCAGCGCTCCATCGCGCCGCTTTTTCGAAGCTGCCGCAGGGAATCTTCAAATTCCTCCAGCAAAAGCCGTATCATGCCGACACCGTTTTCCAGCTGCAGATACCCGTCGTAGTTATCCTCGTCCGGGATCTCCTCTTCCGCCAGGATATACCATTCGTCGCTGGCATGGATAAAATGCAGACCGTACTCGGGAAAAAGCTTTTCCTGCCATTTGTGGATCGTCGCAAGCACCTGCTGCGCTTCTTCTTTTGTAAAGGGCTCCAGAGGATACAGCCCCTCCCGGTATTTCGACAGTCCAACCGGCACAACCGACACGCTGCGCAGATGCGGCAAATATTTCGACATGTCGGAAATGCTGCGTTCCAGCTCTGCACCGTCGTTGACTCCCTTACATAAAACGATCTGACCGTTCATCTCGATTCCCGCCTCGTAAAAGCGATCGACCTTTTTGAGCGCGTCGCCTGCAAAACGGTTGTGCAGCATCATGCAGCGCAGCTCCGGATTTGTGGTCTGAAAGGAAATATTGATCGGAGACATATGATATTTGATCACACGTTCCACATCCTTGTCAGACATGTTTGTCAGCGTCACATAGTTGCCCTGCAAAAAGGAAAGACGCGAATCGTCGTCTTTAAAATACAGTGTTTCCCGCATTCCCTTCGGCATCTGGTCGATGAAACAGAAAATACATTTGTTGCTGCAGGAACGGTAATCGTCCATCAGTCCGTTTTCAAACTCGACCCCCAGATCCTCCGCGTAATCCTTATCGATCTCCAACAGCCATTCTTCCCCGGACGGCTTGGCGATCAGCACCTCCACATACTCTTCCTCGATCATATATTGATAATCAAAAATATCTTCTACCGTTTCACCGTTGATCTCCAGCAGGCGATCTCCGGGTTCTATCCCCATCTCCTCTGCGATGCTGTCCGGTTTTACAGTTTTAATCAAATGCCCTTTTTGCTTCTTCATGAACTATCCTACTCCTGCATGCTTTCTGATCGGAAATTCTTCTTTTTTTGAATCCAATTCCTGTACCTTCCTATTTTACTAGAAAAATCCCGCTCTGTCACGAGAAATTTCTTGACGCGCCAACAGGCGGATGATATAAATGAAAGGTAAATGTACTGTCTGATGAATTCCATCAGGATATAATGGAGGAAAATCAAATGCCTAATTTACGCGAACTGGAAAATGCACTTCCCGTTGGCCCTCTGAAAATCATTGCGTTAAACTCCGCAGAGAAGCTCGGCAGAAATGTCAATGATTATCTCGTAACATTCCGCAGAAATATGCGCAAGACCGTACATGACGATCCTGCATTCCGCGGCTATATCGAAAACAACTATCTGGTTGACGCCAGCTGCCCACGTTTCGGCAGTGGGGAAGGCAAGGGTGAACTACACGAATCCGTCCGCGGTACCGACCTCTATCTTCTGGTCGATGTCTGCAACCATAGCCTGACCTATTCTTTAAACGGTTATACCAACCATATGTCTCCCGATGACCATTATCAGGACTTAAAAAGAATGATTGCCGCCGTAGAAGGTAAGGCAAAGAGAATCAATGTCATTATGCCCTTCCTGTATGAAGGCCGTCAGCACAAAAGAAGTGGCCGTGAATCTTTGGACTGTGCCTATGCACTGACAGAGCTCGCTGAAATGGGCGTTACCAACTTTATCACCTTCGATGCGCACGACCCCAGAGTACAGAACGCAACCCCTCTGTGCGGCTTCGATAACTTTACCCCTCCGTATCAGTTCATGCGTGCCCTGCTCGACAACGTGCCGGATCTCATCATCGATAAGGATCATATGATGGTTATCAGCCCGGATGAAGGCGCACTCGACCGTACCACTTATTTTGCAAATGTGCTCGGCGTCAACATCGGTATGTTTTATAAGCGCCGCGATTACTCCGTGATCGTAAACGGCAAAAATCCCATCGTTGCACATGAATTCTTAGGAGATAATATTGACGGCAAGGATATTGTGATCGTCGATGATATGATTTCCTCTGGCGGAAGTATGCTTGATACCGCCCGTCAGTTAAAGGAAATGAATGCAAGACGTGTCTTCATCTGTACGACCTTCGGTCTGTTCACAGACGGCATGGCTGCATTCGATGAAGCCTATGAAAAGGGATGGTTCGACAAGGTAATCACCACCAACCTCACCTACCAGATTCCCGAACTGCTCTCCCGCCCTTACTACATCGAAGCGGACATGAGCAAATTCCTGGCATCGATCATCGACTTCATGAACCACGATGTTTCCATGTCCAACGTCCTGACTCCTACCGAGAAGATCCGTACAATTCTGGAAAAATACAACAAGCGCGAGTCTTATTTATAAATTCCGTTATCAGACAGCTATACTGTCCGGTGTCTTTATAAAAGTGCAAAAGAGAATGTGCCTTGGCACATTCTCGTAGCGCGTTTTTATTTCATAGGATGCATTTTCCTATGAAATAAAAAGAGCGAACCACTGCAAGGTGCAGAATGGTTCGCTCTTTTTTGTTCATGACAATAGAATGCTCGCAGGCGTACATTCTATTGTTTGCTGTCAACTACGTTCCAAAATCAGTCAGAGTTTACTTCATCACCATCTCTGCATCTGCAGGAAGCTCAAACGGCAGTTTTCCGGGCTTTTGCTGATACCAGAACGCCACAGAGGTATAATCATCGTATCTCGGTCCTGTCCAGCCAAGATTGTCCATTGTCATCTTAAAATTCTTCGAAAAATAAACCGGATCTTTTACATGGAAGCGGTAAAGCAAAAAGCGCTGCTGCTGGTTGTAAAACTCTTCGTTATCGCCAAGGATCGCATATAATCCGGTATACAATCCGGAGAAGGTCTGATATTTGTTCAAAATAATATCATTTCCGAACCCGTAAGATCCGCAGAAATAATCCTCCGTACCGGTATAATTTATGGAAGGGTATTTCGCACCATCAATATACATCTTGATCTCGCCTTCTACCCAGCAGGTGTTGTTGCCATTCATACCGGAGGAAAAACATACACCGGCAAACATTCCGGGACCCTCAACGTTGTCCAGCACAGTATAGGAACGTCCTTTCTGCACCGGATGCTCCTGTCTGTAAACTGCATGGAAATATCCGCTGTCCTCCGGAATTTCCCCGTGCCAGCCGGAAATCATATAAAACAGCGTCTGCTTCTGCTCTCCTCTGTTTTGCATTGTAATTTTACAATGCTTGTAAAAAGGCATCTCCCAGTAGCTGTTATAGCCGCGTCCCGGTGCAGTCAGCATCGTTGCAGCGTTCAATACAACATACTTTCCATCCCTGTCCTTGAAATTCTCATCATAAGCACATCCGAAAAATGCGGAAATCGGTGCTTCTACCGAAGGGAACTCCTCATTATCCCAATAGATTCTCATCACAAAGGAATGTCCCACATAGCCGGTAAACCAGATATGCGTAATCATACCCGGTCCGTCGGTATCGCATAAAACAACCGTTTCTCCCGGCTCAATATCGATACAGGGACGCAATTTTTCGCAGTCCTTTGCATGCGTGCCGCCTTCTCTGGTTCCTGTTGGATTCTCTGCGGAAAACCCAAAACTCTCTCTCTGCCTGATCTGAAAAAGTGATGTCTCCATATCAAAATCTCCCTTTCGCTGCTCTTTTGTATTCCTTTTCCGTTTTACAGCTTATGCTTATTATATCTGATTTGCTCTTATCTGAAAAGGGATAACTTGCATTTCAAAATCGGAAATTAGCAGGAAAACAGCAAAATCTATAGTTTTAAAAAGGACACAGAAAACTCCTTTGCAAAACACCTCCGGACGAGTTATACTGAAAGAAAAACGGGAGTGTCATACATGGACCAGAATGAATCCAAAATGCAGATCGCAGTACTGATCGATTCAGAAAACGTCAGTTCCAGATATGCATCTATCATTTTTAATGAAATCGAAACCTACGGCTTTGCCACTTATCGCCGCATCTACGGTAACTGGACAAAAAATAACGGCTGGAGTGAAAATATTCTTCTGGAGAATTCCATCACGCCGATTCAGCAGTTTAACTATACCTCGGGCAAAAATTCTTCCGACATGACCATGGTCATCGACGCGATGGACATCCTCTATTCCGGCAATGTAGACGGTTTCTGTCTCGTCACCAGCGATAGCGATTTTACCCGGCTCGCCATGCGCCTGCGGGAAGCCAATATGTACGTGATTGGTATGGGAGAATCCAAAACCCCTGCCGCCCTCACAAAAGCGTGCAACAAATTCATCCATCTGAATCTGATTTTTGAAGCAAGTGTTACCCTTTCCGAAAGTCAGACCGCCGAACTGCATGAAGACTTTTCCTCCGACCGCAGCGTCAAAGCGAATGCAGTTACCCCCATCGCTGATATCGAAGAAGCCATCATTTCTGTCATCAACGATAATGAAAACAAAGGGAAACTCACCTATATGGGAGAAATCGGCAGCCGTTTAAACAGCAAATTCACCGATTTCGATGTCCGCAACTACGGATATACCAAGCTCTTAACATTTATTCAGGACAAATGCGCCAAGCTCGAGCTGGTGAAAGAAAATTCCTCTTATTATGTGAAAGTCCGCGAAATAAACAATGTTTCCGAAATGCAGAAGGAAGTAACGGATCTCATTGAGAAAAGCGGCGGCAGTGTGGATAATCTTTCTGTCATCTACGACTGCCTGAAAAAGAAGCATCCGGACTTTGACCTAAAGGATTACGGCTACAGCCGCCTGTCCAGCTTTTTACGCAGCATGGGCAATATTTCCGTCCGTGGAAACGCTGTCACCCTAAAGGATACAGCAAAGCAAAAGGCTCGGAAAAAAACAAAACAATAGAATGCACGTTTCGCGGATCTTCTTTTATCAGGAATAAAAACGTCCGGCAAAATGCCTTGGGATTTTTCCCATCTGCATTCTACCGGACGTTTTTCAGATCGTCTCAGGCTTCTTGAACGGATTCTGCGATCCGCTCTTTAATATAACTTTCCAGGAAATCCGCCGTCTTTTCAATCCCCATCCGGCTGCTGTTGATGCTCAGATCATAATTACGGGAATCTCCCCATTTTCCCTTTACGTAATAGTTGTGGTACATCTTACGCTGGCGATCCTGCTTTTCGATCATATTCTTCGCTTCTTTCTCCGTCAGGTTGTGAAGCTTCATAATACGCGCAGTCTTGACCGGAATATCGCCCAGCACGAAAATCGTGATCAATCCTGGGGTTCCTGCAAGTTTTGTTTCCGAGCAGCGTCCTACAACGACAAAGGATTCTCCCTCATCTGCTTTTTTCTTCAGATACTCGAACTGCATCTGCGCGATATTTTCTTCTGCAGAGGTCGAATACTCCCTTACCCTTCTGGAAAACAGGATGTTTCTGGGCACTTCATCATAACGGTGCAGTGTTTTGGCGTCTACGTTTCTCTCCTGCGCAATCGATTCCAGAATATTGCTGTCGTACAAAGGCAGATCAAACCTTTTTGCCAGAGTCTCCGCAATCACATGTCCGCCGCTTCCAAATTCCCGTCCTACAGAAATAATCAGCTGTTTCTTCATACACATACCCCTCCGTTACCCCTTATATTTTTCGTTTCGGAGAATTCCGTTTTGCCGCAGGCAAAAAACTCCCTCCGGCAAAACAGGATTCTGCTTTTAGAAATATCTCAGGAAAATGCAAACCATCGAAATCGAAATGACAATAATCGTCGCAGGTGCCGCATATTTACAGTAATATCCCCATCCAATCGGATAGCCTTGCTTGGCCGCGACGGAAATTCCAACAACGTTTGCAGATGCGCCAATGGGTGTTGCGCTGCCGCCGATATCGGTTCCCATGGAAAGCGTCCACGCCAGCGTACTCAAATCTATGCCCTGCATCGCCGACAGCGTCTGGATGACCGGAATCATCGTCGCCGCAAACGGAATATTGTCAACAAATGCACTTGCAATTGCGGATATCCAGAGAATAATCGCGCACATCAGCATGCCGTTTGAGCCGCTCAATTTACTGATCAGACCGGCGATTTCTTCCAGTACGCCCGTCTGCTCCAATCCGCCGACTACAACAAACAGACCAATAAAGAATAAAAGCGTCTTATAGTCTACTTTGGCAAGCAGCTCTTTTGCATCCTTATACTGTGTCACAAGTGTCAAAATCGCAATAAACGTACCGATAAACGCAACAGTCAGCCCCGTCTGCGCATGGGTTACCAAAAGGACAACTGCCAACAGGAAAATGACACAGCTCTTTGCGAACTCGCCCTTATCTGTAATCGCTTCCTTCGGATCGGGATAAGAAGTAACCGGAACCGCAGTGCTCTGCCCGGACAGCTCCTTATGGAAGCATAAGTAAAAATAAATCACGATGACAACCAGCGAAATCAGTGCAATAAAGCCGGTGTTGGAAATAAACTCACCGAAGGTATATCCCAGGGATGTACCAATGATGATGTTGGGCGGGTCTCCACACATCGTTGCTGAACCGCCAAGGTTCGCACAGAAAATTTCCGACAGAATAATCGGAACCGGATTACACTTGAGCGTCTGCGCCAGCTCCAGCGTAACTGCCGCCAAAAACAGGATGACCGTAATACTGTCAATAAACATCGCCAGTACAAAAGACATCAGCATAAACGTGATAAATACCGGAATCGTGCGGTATTTTACCAGCTTTGCGATCTCCAGACAAAGCCAGCGGAAAAATCCGGCCTTTCCCATTCCCTCTACCATGATCATCATACCTAAAATGAAAATGATGGTAGACCAGTTAATTCCGGATGAAGATGCCTCTCCTTCCACTGCCGTGTACCAGAAGCTTGCCTGAAAGATGCTTTTCACATTCAGCGTTTCCACAATCGCATCCTTACTGTGCATGCCCAGTCCAAACACCAGTACGATCATCAAAAATCCGCAGCCAAGGGAGACATACTGCCGCTCGATTTTGTCCATGACAATCAGGACAAACATCACAACGAAAATCAGAACTGCCAATATATGCGGTGCCATTTTCGTTCCCTCCTCTCATATTCTCTTTTGACATTATAATGCATTTTTCGAGGAAGCATAATTGATACTTTGCACAATAAATTCAATAAAAATTCAGCATTTTCCCAGTTCTCTTAACATTCTTCTGGACAATTTGACATAGCACGTCAACTCTGCATGAAACCTTCTCCGCTTCCAGAGCATGAACTGCCGTCTCTTTCCCTTCACTCCATCGGAACTGCAATCCCGATCAGCGTGTCCTCCGCCAACTGATAGGCAATCTCCTCTTCCCAGTTTAAATCAGCTGTTTTTTGTGAAAAATGGAGCTTTAACATCGCCTGATCTTTTGGCGCAGAGCCGGCGTTTTTCAATGCCGCCAAAAACAGCTGATATTCCGGATCCGTAATCAGGTACAGCTCTGTCATCTCCCCTGCGGTTTCGCCATAAAAATACCAGTCTTCAAATTCACAGTGCGGATTGAAAAAAACAAACGCATTGTCCGCCTGATAAAAACCGTGCCTGTCCTTTGCAGAAGCTTTTTTCGCAGGCAGATTGTTAAAATCGTCTTCCGTATTTTGCGGTGAACCTGCATCTGTGCTGCCTGCTGCAGTCCCGTCAGATTCTGCCCAGGGGATATCGTTCCCACCCATAAGCTCCGGGACCAGGTCTTTCGCAGCCTCATACAAACGTCCAAAACGTTCCAGTTCCCTGCACAGCGGCAGCAACTCCTCGCCAAGCTCTGTCAAATGGAAACGAACATCGCCTGTCCGATGGGCTCTCTCCTGAAACATCCCGGAGGTAACGGTATCCGACAGGTCTTCCAATCCTCCCGGCTTTTCGTCTGCGGACACAACGATTGCAGCCGTGCCCTCTTTTTCCGCGGACACAACGATCTCCGCCATGCCCTCTTTTTCTGCGGACACCAGACCGACAGCCTGCAGCACACAAAGCTCTGCCGCCACGCCCTGCTCGTCTTCGTCCATACATCCCGCCAACTGTTTTTCGGACATCGGCTCTTTTTCCAATAAAAATACGATCTGCAGACGGCTGCCGCTCAAAAGCTTCGCCGCCTGCAAACCGGATTTCCATACGTTTTCTGTATTCATCCTATAAGGCTTACCTCATCTGTATTTCTATCTCCGGCTGCGGTACGTCCAGACAGGAAAATCCGATCTGTACCTTGAACAGGTCGCCGTCCAGATAGATTTCAAACGTTCCCTTCTGCAGCGTCGTCAGGTTCTGCGCAATCGACAGTCCCAGTCCGCTGCCCTCCGTACTTCTGGAAATATCGCCGCGGATAAACCGTTCCGTCAGCTCCTCGGCACGGATGTTCAACGCCTGCGCGGAAATATTTTTCATTGTAAATACCGCGATTTCCCTATCATCCTGTCTGACTCTGCGGATTTCCAGATAGACCCGCGTGCCTTCCAACGCATACTTGCAAACATTGGAAAACAAATTCTCCACCACGCGCCAGATTCTTCTCGGATCGGCTTCGATATAAACCGGCTCCGGCGGCAAACTGACGATCATTTCCAGGCATTTTTCCTTTAATTTGTCATCGAACTCCCCGCAGGTCTGCTTGACGAGTTCCTTGAAATCCAGTCGCTCCATCTGCAAAGAAATATTGCCGGACGTGATCTTGGACGCTTCCACCAGATCGTCCGTCAGCTGCTTCAGGCGCTGGGACTTCGCATCCAACACCTGTATATAGCCTTTCGCGCGCTCGTTGTCGATCTGCTCGCGCTTTAACAGGTTCACAAAATTGATAATTGACGTCAGCGGCGTTTTGATATCATGAGAAACATTCGTAATCAGATCGGCTTTTAACCGTTCGTCCTTCATGCTCTTTTCAACCGCCGTCTTGATGCCGTCTCCGATACCGTTGACCGCTTCTGCCAGCTCCCGGTTTTCTCCGTGCATGTCGGAAAGATCGACCTTCAGATCCAGATCGCCGCGCCCCAATCGAACCGCAGTGTCCACAATCTGCTGCAGATCCTTTTTCGAACTGTACAGCACCAGAATCGCAATGATATCGATTACAGCCGCAATCAAAATTCCTACAACACCGCAGCCGCCCAGAATCAGGTTGCCCGCAAGCAACAGCAAAAACGGAAGCAGACTTCTGACCAGAATGTGCCCGTTGTCATAAAGCCGCAGCACGCCGTTTCCAATCCGACTGAAAATCAGCCGCAGCATGGAATTGCTCCACAGTGTATGCGCCCTCGCCCGTCTGACAAGACTCAAATAGAAAAACAAAAACACATCGTCCAGTAAAAAGGCAACAACGCCCACTGCAAACGGGAACCACACCGCATGCGTCACATCCGTCAACGTCGTCTGCGCAAGCAGATACAAAAGCCAGCTGACGCCAAGGATCATACCCATCATCAAAATTCCTGCCGCCACAAACGGCTCCGTCAGCACCGTGTCCCGAATCCTTAATTCAATCTGATAACCGCCGCCCTCTTTGCGGACACGCCCTTCATACCGAGTTACCCGAAGCAGCAGCCAGACAGAAACCACAAGAAATAACATGCCGGCTGCAGCCAGATAACCGTAATAAGGAACGACTCGGTGATACGCCGCACGCGCGGTTGCAAAACTGTCCTGTGCCGGATACGTCGTATCAACTGCCAGCCATACCCGCGTATTATCGCCAAAGGCATACTGATAGGAGGACAGCTCCTGTCTAAGTTTATCCGCAGCAATCTCTGTATTCGTCAAAAGCTCTGCCCGATCCGCGTTATAGCACAGATATCTGCCATATTCTTCGAACTGCCTTGTGATTTCGTCTAATTTTTTATCTGTAAAATCGTCATTCAGATTCGTATAATAATGGACTTCGCCATCCTGATCCATCCGGTAACAATATCGGATATTTGACGCGTCCAGACCGTAACTGTCCTTGTACGCCGAATATTCGGAAAAATTATAAAAAAGTTCCTTCGACGTCGTCTTTAAATCATCCCGCAGCTGAATGTATTCGTCTGTGTCGGACGCATATTGTGCCAGGTCCTTTCCCTCCGCAGACAGATACCGGGGCACCAAAAGATCCAGCTCCATCCCATCTGCATCCGAATAATTCAGTCCCAGCTCCTCGCACTTTTTCTGATATTCTTCCCGGCTGGAGGGAAGCTCCTGAATCATCTGCATCGAAAGCGACTGCTTCTGCCGTTTCTGATCCAGCTTCTGCAACACATTCAGGGTTGCCGTTTCCCCGTTCCAGTCGTTCCCGCTCAGCCCCTCCTGACCGGAAAAAACGCTGGAATCCCCTTTAAAATAAGCGTCCAGCTGTGCCTTCGTCGCAAAAACCTTTTCCGTCACGAAGCCATAATTTCCCCATTTGATCAGATCATCCAGATAAAAAGACGCCGTTGCCGTCGTGTCACGGACATCTTCCTGCCTGTGGGCAAATTCCGCGATATCGATCTGCTTTTGTCCATTATAAGTTCCGTCCGTTTCCAACTGGCTTCGGATGACAGAAAGCCGCGTCACTCCCCGGATTTCTTCGGACAGAATATCCGTGAACAGATCGGAATTTTCAAACGAATTACTGTTTTCAAGCAGATTGATCTGCTGTTCATACAGCCTGCCGTTTCTCTCCACACTGACCGAACTATTGCAGGCAAGCCCGACAAAAATTGCCGCAAAAGCCGCTGCCAGCACTTTCTGAAAAATGAGCAGCACTCTTCTGTCCTTCTTTCCAATGACCCATTTCTTTTTCATGAGCCCGTACTCCTTTCCGGCTTTTTTCGTCACGGCTGCTTCTCGATCTTGTATCCGACACCCCAGACAACCTTCAGATAACGGGGCTCCTTCGGGTTAATCTCAATCTTTTCCCGGATGTGTCGGATATGGACAGCCACTGTATTGTCCGCACCGATTGCCTCTTCTTCCCAGATGCTTTCATAGATCTGATTAATCGAAAAAACACGCCCCTGATTGCGCACCAGAAGCAACAGAATATTGTATTCAATCGGTGTCAGCTTGACTGGCTCTCCGTCCACCGTAACCTCTTTGGTCTCGTCGTTGATCACGAGTCCGCCAGCGCGGAACACTGCATTATTGTCCGTGTTTAAATTTCCCAGCTTCGTGTAGCGGCGCAGCTGCGACTTCACCCGCGCAACGAGCTCAAGCGGATTAAACGGTTTTGTCACATAGTCATCCGCGCCGATGTTCAGCCCCAGAATCTTGTCCGCGTCCTCGGATTTTGCCGACAGGATAATGATCGGAATGCTGCTGTATTCCCGAATTTTGAGCGTCGCATGGATTCCGTCCAGCTTCGGCATCATAATATCGATAATCAGAAGCTGAATGTCGTTTTCTTTTAACGCCCGGATCGCCTGCTCCCCGTCATATGCCTTGATGACATTGTAACCCTCCTGAGCCAGATAAATTTCGATTGCTTCCACAATCTCTTTATCATCGTCACATACCAGAATATTTGTCATAATACCCTCCGTTTCCTGCTTTCTCTCTATTAAATCAGAAAAATCTGAATCTGCTGTCCGGGATATTCTTAATATTTTATAAAGATTTACCGGCAGCAGCCGTTTTTACGCGCATTCTATTGCTTCAGCATCAGAAACGCCGCCAGATTTCCGCGTTTTCCCTTGCTCGCCCGATGAGAAAACAGATAGCCCGGATTGCAGCAGGTACAGATATCCGTCATCGACAGATGCTCCTTTAAAATCCCTGCGCCAAGCAAAATTGCTTCATTGGCACGCCACAGGTCCAGCTGATATTTTCCATTGACCTTTTCGGTCAGTATATTTTTCATGGAAACGTCCTGATATCTCTCCTGAGAAAAGAGCTTTTCAAAAGGTTCTGCCACATCTTTTCCGACTTCATAGCAGTCCTGACAGATCGACGGCCCAATCGCCGCAAAAATATCCTCCGGACAGCTTCCATACGCCTCGCGCATCGCTTCGACTGTCTTTTTTCCCATCTCACCGACTGTCCCCCGCCACCCGGAATGAGAACAGCCGATCGCATGATGCACCGGATCGACAAACAAAAGCGGCACACAGTCCGCATAAAACGTGCCAAGTATCAACCCGGACACGTTTGTGATCAGTCCGTCCACATCCCGATAATCTTTTTCTTTCGTCACGCCCTTTCCTGCATCCTCTTTTTCCACACGGCGGATGTTTGTCGTATGGGTCTGATCGGAGCAGACGAACGCGTCCGAAGTTGTCCCGAACACGCCTGCCGCCCGCCGGAAATTTTCATCCACCGCCTCCCGGCTCGTATCCCGCGCATAGCTGAAATTGAAAGAAGCACAGTCCCCGGTACTGACACCGCCGAACCTGCTGGTGACCATATGAGTCACTATATTTAACCGTTCTAACGCCGGAAAGGTGAGATATTCCACCTCTCCGCTTTTGTGAATTTCCATCCCCGGATAACCCGTCTTTTTCCGGATCAGATCTTTTTTTGCTATCTTCGTCTCCTGCTGTTCCACGTCCCTGACCTCCTGTATTCAAATGCATTTTGAATCCACTGGATCTCTTTCCTGCAGACCGCCACCACGTCAAAGCGGATCTGTACATCCCCCTCTGCAGGATGCTTCCACAGATACCAGTCTGCGCAACGGCAGATTTTTTCCTGCTTTGCGCTCCCAACCGCCTCCAACGCTGTCCCAAATCGGTCGTCGTTCCGATATTTTACTTCAAAAAAAACAAGGCAGCCCCGGTGAAACCCGATGATATCGATTTCTCCCCTGCTGCACCTGTAATTACGCTCCAGAATGTTTACTCCGCTGCGCATCAGATAAGCTGTCACTGCTTCCTCCCAGAAAGCGCCCACCTGTCTTTTATTCATTTAACCTTCTTTCACAAAATGACCGATGAAGCTTCTGCGGTGAATCGCCGTCGGTCCCATGGTCTGCAGCGTCTCGATATGCTCTTTTGATCCATACCCTTTATTGCGTGCAAATCCGTAGCCCGGAAAAACTTCCTCATACTGCTCCATCATCCGATCCCTCGTCACCTTCGCTACAATGCTCGCTGCAGCAATGGATACGCTTTTTGCATCTCCCTTGATGATCGGAACCTGTTGAATTGCCACCTGCGGAATCCTTACCGCATCGTTTAGCAGAACTGCAGGCTGAGGATTCAGCTTTTCAATCGCCTGACGCATCGCTTCGTAGGTCGCCTGCAGGATGTTGATCTCATCGATTCGCTGTGGGCTGACAATCCCGATTCCCACCGCCACTGCGTGCTCCAAAATGATGTCATATAACTGTTCCCTTTTTTCTGCAGAAAGCTGCTTGGAATCGTTCAGATACAATATTTCGCAGTTCTTCGGCAAAATAACCGCGCCTGCAACAACCGGTCCCGCCAGCGGTCCCCTTCCAACCTCGTCAATGCCGCAGATCAGGCCTTCCTTTTCATAGTCCCGTTCATACTGCTGCAGCTGATAAATCCGCGCTGTTTCCTTTTCCAGCGTCTCCCGCTGCTTTTCCGAACGCCGGATCAGCGCCTGCACACCGCTTCTTGTGTCTTCCCGATAGGTTTGTTCCAGATTTTCCAACAGGCCTGCCGCAGACTCTGCCTCTGTCCGCATGGAGGCTTTTTTCAAGCGCTCTCCGGCTTCTGCAAACCGCGCTTTGATTTCCCCGATTTTTTCCATATCAGATGTCCCTTACTGGTGTTTTAACACTCCAAATTTATGAAACGGCCAGATTCTGACCCACGCTTTTCCGATAATCTGATCCCGGTGGATATTTCCGACGCTCGGCTCCCGGCTGTCCGAGCTGTTGTTTCGATTATCGCCCAGCACAAAATATTCGTCCTCGCCGAGGGTAATCGGCTCGCCTGCGCGCCCCGGTGACAGCATCACTTCCTTGCCGTAGCCTTCCTCCAGCACCTGTCCGTCAATGTAAATCGTTCCGTCCGTGCCGATCTGAACCGTTTCGCCGGGCAGACCAATAATCCGCTTAATATAGTAAACATTTTCATCGTACTGGAATGGGAACACGATAATATCAAAGCGCTGCGGATCCTTGAAACGATACGAAATCTTGTCTACGATCAGGTTATCGTTATTGCTCAGTGTCGGCTCCATCGAGCTTCCGTTGACCTCCGTGCGCTGTCCGACAAATGTGATCACCAGCCAGGTGATACCCAGGACAACTACGATATATAAAAGCGTGCTTCCGATTTCTTTCAGGATTGCTTTTCCACTCATGGCTTACGCCTCCTTTTTCGGCAATTCCAGCGTCATGCGGCCGAGCCTGCCGCTGCGAAAATCATCCAGAACGAGGGCCGCGCCCTTTTCATATTCCGGCTCACCGCCCTTTTTCAGACAACCGCGGGACTTGCAGACTGCTTCCAGAAGGGCGAGGGCTGAATGGAGGGACGCCTGCGCGTCGCCATCTGCGCCCGCTGTATCCAGTGTCAGCTGATACCGCTTTTCCAACGCCTCCGGGTAATTCTCCCCGATAAACACAAGCAGGGAAAGTGCCATTTCTTCGCGGTTTAAGATTTCATCGTTCATCGAGCCGATCAGTGCGAGGCGTTCTCCCACCGCCTGATCTTCGAATTTCGGCCACAGGATGCCGGGCGTATCCAAAAGCTCCAGACCCTTGTTCAGGCGAATCCACTGCTTGCCCTTCGTTACGCCGGGCTTGTTGCCGGTTTTCGCGCACGCCTTTCCTGCGAAGCTATTGATAAACGTCGATTTTCCTACGTTTGGAATTCCTGCCACCATCGCACGCACCGGACGGTTCAAAATACCGCGTTTGCGGTCGCGCTCGATCTTTTCCCGGCAGGCTTCCTGAACCTTGCCCTGAATCGCTTTCATCCCGGCGCCGCTTCTGGCGTTGATTTCCAGTACAGCAAAGCCAAGACTTTCAAAATATGCCGTCCAGGCGCGGTTTGCAGCCGGATCGGACAGATCGGATTTATTCAATAAAATCAGGCGTGCCTTGTTTTTCCCCATCTCGTCGATATCAGGATTGCGGCTCGATTGCGGACATCTGGCGTCCACCAATTCGATAATCAAGTCGATCAGCTTGATATCTTCCTGCATCGCGCGGCGCGCTTTCGTCATATGTCCGGGATACCACTGGTATACCATAGTTTTCTTTCCTTTTCTGTAACTGTGAGGGTACTGAACAGTTACCCTTTTCTTTATAATAGTCTGTGTGATTCTCAGTGAATCAGCCCCCAGCCATCCGTGCCGTTTCCGAAATGGAACCACGCCTCGCCGACGATCGTGCTGCGCAGCACCGGACCGACATTGGCAGAACGACTGTCCTCACTGTTATTACAATTATCGCCGAGCACGAAATATTCGTCCTTGCCCAGCTTGATTTCATTCTCTGCAATACCGGCTGACGCGATCAGATCCATCTCTTCATTTTCCTGCGCCTTACCGTCTATATATAAAATGCCGTCCTGAATCAGGACGGTCTGCCCCGGAACCGCTACAACACGCTTCACATAATAGTGGGCATTCTGATTACCGTTTGGCAAAAATACCACCACATCCCCTGTCTGCGGAGAAAAGAAACGATACTTTAAGCGGTTAACCAAAATTCCCTGTCCGTTCGTCAGCCCCGGCTCCATGGAAACGCCGATCATGTTCGTGCGCAGTCCGACCGCCCAGATCACCATAAACGCCAGAAAAACTGCCAGTACAGACAGCACAATCCAACTGAACACCTCTTTGACCGCCTGCATGCTGAGCCCTTTTTTCTTCCGGTAAAACTGCAGTCCACGCTGTCTTCTTCTCATATAAATCTCCATTCCGCAGCCGCCGTTTCGTCCTGCAGACATCCTAAAAAGCAAAAAAGGGGCTGCCGTTACTGGTGCCCCTCTCTTCGCAATTCTTATTTTACAACTTCTTTGACCTTTGCGCGCTTGCCGACTCTGTCTCTTAAGTAGTTCAGCTTTGCTCTTCTTACTTTACCCTTACGAACAACTTCTACCTTCTCAACGTTGGGAGAATGTAAAGGCCAGGTCTTTTCAACGCCGACACCGTTGGAGCTCTTTCTTACGGTAAAGGTTGCACGGTTGCTGCCGCCCTGTTTCTTTAAAACAACACCTTCGAATACCTGAACTCTCTCACGGTTGCCTTCCTTGATCTTACCATATACTCTTACGGTATCACCTGTCTCAAATGCAGGTACTTCAGCTTTCAGCTGAGCAGCTTCGATCTCTCTGATAATTTCGTTCATTGCTTTTCCTCCTGATTTCTGGATGTTCTTAATACGATTCCCGTAACAGAGGACCATCTCCTTTTTTCGCAACATTTGCAGTATAACATAGCTTTCTCAAATATGCAAGGGATTTCTTCCTAATAGGAAAAATACCACCCGGTTTTACCGCCAGCGCCTAGGATACCCAGAAAACGCTCCCCGGTGCAAAGCGCATGCCGGATTTTTTCTGCAGTGCAACGGAAATTTCGTTTTCCACGAATACATGCGCATAGGGCACATGACCTGCCGCAAGCTCCCGCCGGATCATTTCAGCCTCCAGGAGTCTCCCGATCCCTCTTTTCCGGAAGGGCTCCAGCACTTCCAGCATTCCCATGCCGCCGTCGTTGTGCACGCCTGCAAAGCCTGCCAGCTCCCCATCCAGAAATGCGCCGATCATCTGACGCGATGCGATCCGTTCTCTGATGTAGGCTTCATCATGATAAAGATGATAATGTGCCTCTACGTTTGCCGCATACGTTTCGTCCAGCTCCCGGATTTCAACGGCTCCGTCCGGCTCCGAAAGGTCAGGCGCTTTCTTTTTCGGATAAATCACCTGATAGCATTCATTGAAATTTTTTAACCCGAAACGCTCTAAAATGCTCGTCAGCACAAATTTCTGATGACAGACATAGACCGCGCCGGTCGGGTCCGTCGAAGACAGCAGCCGTTCTCCTGCGTCCTTTGTTTTGGCAGTGATCCGATACACACCGCCTGACCTGTCCTTTGTCAACACGCCGTCCTCCCGGACTGCCAGGATGTCAGCTTTGCCTCTCCGGATATCCTCAATCATGTCCATGTGAAGCATTTTATCTTTTAACAAATATTCCAGCGCACGTCCGGGCAAATCGTACTTTTCATATAAATCCGGTCGCCGAGCTTTCGTCCGCTCCTCAGACTTTTCCAGGCGCCATTTGTCGATTCTTGCATGGTCGCCGGAAAGCAGGATATCCGGAACCTTTTTGCCCTCCCAGATCTCCGGTCGGGTATACTGGGGATATTCCAGCAGATTCTCCTGAAAACTTTCCGTCACGCCGGAATCCTCATTTTTTAAAACACCGGGAACCATCCGGGAAATTGCGTCGATCATCACCATCGCCGGAAGCTCTCCTCCGGTCAGCACATAATCACCGATGGAAACCGGATCTGTCACGATCTCTTCAATCACGCGTTCGTCGATTCCTTCATAATGCCCACACAGAAAAATCAGCTCTTCCTCCTGTGCAAGCTCCCTTGCCATCTCCTGGGAAAAGGTTTTGCCCTGTGGGCTCATAAACAGCACCCGCACTGGTTTTTTGCCCTCTGCAGGCTTTGCAACCGCTTTCCAGGCGTCGTAAACCGGCTGTGCCTGCATCAGCATGCCCGCACCGCCGCCGTAAGGGTAATCGTCCACCTTATTGTGCTTATCCTGCGTGTAATCGCGGATATTGACCGCATGGATTCCGATCAGCCCTTTCTGGATTGCCCGTCCCAAAATACTCGTCTGCAGCCCGTTTTCCACCATTTCCGGAAACAATGTCAAAATATGAAACTGCATTTTTTCGTCAGTCCTCCAGCAATCCGTCCAGGATATGGATTTTCATCCGTCCTGCTTCCACATCGACATCCAGCACACATTCCTTGATTGCAGGCAAAAGCAGCTGTCTGCCATCCTTTAACCGAATCTGATAAACATCATTTGCGCCGGTTTCAATGACATCCTCTAAGGTTCCAAGCTCCTGCTCCTGTTCATCCAATACCTTCACGCCGATCAGATCTGCGATAAAATACTCGTCCTTCTGCAGGCGCACCGCATTTTCCCGCGTCACATACAGGCTCTTTCTCCGGTATTTTTCTGCCTCGTCTATCGTATCGATTCCACGGAATTTCAAAATAGCGAATTGCTTGAAAAATTTCACGCTCTCGATTTCCAGAATCCGGTTTTCTTTTCCCGTATCCAGAATCACTTCTTTTAACTTCTTAAAACGGCGCACATCATCTGTCGTCGGAAAAATCTTGACCTCCCCGCGCACACCGTGTGTGGAAGCAATCACTCCCACCTGCAGTCTTTCTTCCATATAACCTCTCATTTCACAAACAGCGCCTTGCTTTTGCAAGACGCTGTCCATTTCAGATGTCAGATGATATCCACATCCACTTTTTTATTATCTTCCATCGCCGCAGCCTTTACCACAGTGCGAATTGCCTTAGCAATACGGCCCTGTTTACCGATTACCTTGCCCATATCGGAGGGTGCAACATGAAGTTCAACCGTCAGGCTTCTGCCGTTTTCCTTTTCGGAGACGCTCACTTCATCCGGATGATCCACAAGTGCCTTTGCGATCACTTCCACCAAATCTTTCATAATCCACCTCCATAAGCCTGTTACAGTCAGCCCCACAGCTACTGCTCTTTTGCGTAACCGTCTGCTTTACAGAGCTGTCTTATTTCTCGATTCCTGCTGCCTTGAAGATCTTGCCTACGATTTCGGTGGGCTGAGCGCCATTGTTGAGCCACTTCTTAGCCAGCTCTTCGTTTACCTTGAAAGTGCTGGGATCTGTGTTCGGATCGTATGTGCCGATCTCTTCGATGAAACGACCATCTCTGGGAGATCTGGAGTCTGCTACGATGATTCTGTAAATCGGGTTCTTCTTGTATCCCATTCTTCTTAATCTGATCTTTACTGCCATTTTTCTTACCTCCAAATGAAATATAAATATGTTTTCTTGTGTGCGATCTGCACTATTTATCAGAAAGGAAGTCTGAACTTACCTTTTCTTGCACCTTTGCCTCCCAGCATTCCCGGGAACTGCTTCATCATTTTCTGACTCTGCTCAAACTGCTTGATAAATCGATTGACTACGCTGATGTCCACCCCTGCGCCTCGTGCGATACGGTGCTTGCGGCTGGGATTTAAAAGCTTGGGATTGCGGCGTTCCTGGGGCGTCATGCTCAGCACGATCGCTTCCATTCTTGCCAGCTGTTTTTCATCGATCATCGATTCGATATCGCCCATCTTCGAACCCATGCCGGGCATCATGCTCAGGATACCGGACAGCCCGCCCATGTTGCGCATCTGCTTCATGCTTTCCAGGTAGTCCTCAAAATCGAACTTGCCCTTCTTCATGCGCGCCGCCATCTCTTTTTCCTTGCCAGCGTCAATATCGAGGTTCGCCGAAGCTTTTTCAATCAGGGTGAGCACATCGCCCATTCCCAGAATTCGGCTCGCCATACGGTCGGGATAAAACTGTTCCAGATCGGAAAGCTTCTCTCCCATACCAACATATAAAATCGGCTTGCCGGTAACGGCTTTAATGGAAAGCGCCGCACCGCCTCTTGTGTCACCGTCCATCTTGGACAGGATCACGCCGTCGATTCCTACTTTTTCATCAAATTCCTTTGCTACATTGACCGCATCCTGACCGGTCATGGCATCCACTACCAGAAGTGTCTGATGGACCGTCACTGCCTGCTTGATCTTCTGCAGCTCCTCCATCATGCCCTCATCGATATGCAGGCGACCCGCAGTATCCAGAATCACGACATTATTGCCGTTTTTCTCAGCATGCTCCATCGCCGCTTTTGCGATGTCAACCGGGCTGTGGCTCGTGCCCATGGAAAAGACTTCCACCTGCTGTTTCTCGCCGTTGATCTGCAGCTGTTCAATCGCTGCCGGACGGTAAATGTCACAGGCTACAAGCAGTGGCTTTTTGCCTTTTAATTTAAACTTGCCTGCCAGCTTTGCAGTCGTTGTCGTCTTACCTGCACCCTGCAGACCGCACATCATAATCACGGTTGTCGCTTTGCCGGGCTGGAACTGTAATTCCTGTGTCTCGGAACCCATCAGGGAAGTCATCTCTTCGTTTACGATCTTGATGACCATCTGACCGGGATTTAATCCGTTCATGACGTCCTGACCGATCGCCCGTTCTTCCACAGACTTGACGAACTGCTTGACAACCTTGAAGTTTACATCCGCTTCCAGCAGTGCCATCTTGACTTCCTTGAGCGCAACTTTGACGTCCGCCTCTGTCAGTCTGCCTTTGCTGCGCAGATCCTTAAACACATCCTGCAGTTTATCGGTTAAGCTCTCAAATGCCATTCAAATCCTCTCCCGCGATCCGTTACAGTTCTTCTAAAATCTGTCCCGCCAGTTCTCTGACCTGCGTCTCCGTGCTGATCTGTTCGATCTTCTCTACGGTGTGCTTGACTTTCTGAAATCTCGCAATCAGGTGCAGCCGCTCTTCATAGCTCTGAAGCGTCCGGTCGCATCTGCGGACAAGATCGTGTACGCCCTGTCTGCTGATCCCCTGTTCCTCTGCGATCTCACTCAGGGACATGTCGTTTAATACCACATCCTCATAGATCTTTCGCTGATGCTCAGTCAGCAGTTCACCGTAAAAGTCATACAGCATACCCTGTTCTACGATTTTTTCCATATTGCGTCCTCACCTGTGCTATCATACCCGAAAAAAAAAGGTGTGTCAAGTAAAAAATCTTGACACACACAAAAATTTTCAGACCTGCATGACACGACCGATGAACTCCTTCACACGGGCATTCGGGTTTCCGAACACTTCCTCCGGCGTACCCTCCTGGCAGACCAGACCTTTTTCCATGAAAATCACGCGATCCGAAAGCTCTTTGGCAAACTGCATCTCGTGTGTAACGATCACCATGGTCATGTGCTCGTCTGCCAGCTGCCGGATGACGCGCAGCACCTCTCCGGTCAGCTCCGGGTCAAGCGCCGAGGTCGGCTCGTCAAAAAATAAAACCTTTGGCTGCAGGGCAAGCGCTCTGGCAATCGATACTCTCTGCTGCTGTCCACCGGAAAGCTGATAGGGATAGGCGTCCGCCTTATCCGACAGCCCCAGCTGTTTTAACAGCTTCCATGCGCGTTCTTTTGCTTCTTCTTTGGAAACACCATCTACGCAGACTGGTGCATCGATGATATTTTTCATAACTGTATAATGCGGAAACAGGTTGAAATTCTGGAACACCAGGCCGAAATTTTTCCGGATTTCCTTTAATTGCTTCTTATTTGCATAGACACATTTTCCGTTTTCTTCCCACGCAGCCTTTTCTCCGAGAAAAGAAAGCTCGCCGCCGTCCATTTTTTCCAGCATGGTCGCACAGCGCAGCAGTGTCGATTTGCCGGAGCCGGACGGACCGATAACCGATACGACTTCTCCCTTATGGACGGAAAGGGAAATATCCTTTAAGACCTCCAGCTCCCCAAATGTTTTTTTAATATGATTCATTTCCAGATAAATCTGACTCATTGTAACTTTGTACCTTTCCTGAATTTCCGTCTGACTGCAGAAATAAAGCTTCGCTCCTCTAACTGTCTCTCTGGCATCCTGCATTATCCGCGGTAATAATTTAACTTCTTTTCCACATGCTCCATAACAACTGCAACAACCAGATTAAAAATGTAATAAAATACTCCTGCTGCCATCAAAGGCATTACGGAAGCCTGCGCTGCCGCGATCTGCTTTGCAATCGTAAACATCTCCGTTACTGTCAGCACAAAGGCCAGGGATGTATCCTTTACCAGTGTGATCATTTCGTTGGTCACTGCCGGAAGCACCCGCTTGATGACCTGCGGCAAAATAATCCTGAAAAATGTCTGAACGCGGCTGTATCCTAATACTTTTGCTGCCTCATACTGCCCGACCGGCATGGACTCGATTCCAGAACGGTATATTTCTGCAAAATACGCCGCGTAGTTTAGCACAAATGCAAGAATTACCGCGATCATCCGGTAGCTTTTGGAAATTTTCATTCCAAACACATAATAGGGCGCAAAATAGACCACAATCAGCTGCAGCATCAGCGGCGTTCCACGCATAATCGAAATATACAGCTTTGTCAAAAAGCTCAGCACTTTCAGCCTCGACATCCGCCCAAAGGCCAGCACCATACCAAGGGGCAGGGAAAATACCAGCGTCAGCACAAAGATCTCCGTCGTGATCAGCATTCCTGTTCCCAGTTCCCGAACCATCGTTCCTAAATCCATTCCCGTTCTTCCTTTTCCATACCGGCTTTGATCCGGTTTTCTGTATTCTTATCAGCGCACAAACGCAGGCCAGAGTTTTCTCCGGCCTGCATCCTATTGTTTTACTTTCCCAGGCATACGCTGTCTACCAAACCATAGTCTGCATACTTCTCTGCGATTTCCATAAAGGTTCCGTCGTCTGCCATTTCCAGAAGCGTCTTTTCAACCGTATCCTTTAATTCGTCGTTGCCTTTCTTAAAGCCGATACCATACTGCTCGGTGGAAAGGTACTCGTCCAGAACCACATAGCCGCTGCCTCTGGAAGCGATCTGATAATTTGCGACGCCGATATCCAGTGCCAGCGCATCGATCGCACCTGCTTCCAGATCCATGAAGCCCGTATTGTAATCTGCATACTGCGGCAGGTCTGCAAAGGTATCTGCCAGAGCCTTCTCATCGCCCTGCAGTGCCGCCAATGCGGAGGAATCCTTCTGTACACCAACTACCTTACCCGCAAGATCTTCCTTGGAGGTGATGCCGGAGTCCTCTGCCACAACAAATACCTGACTGTTATCCACATAAGGTACACTGAAGGTGTACTGATCTTCTCTGCCGTTCATGGTAAAGCCATTCCAGATACAATCGATCGCGCCGGAATCCAGCTCCATATCCTTCGCATCCCAGTCGATGGGCTGTTTTACCAGTGTCCAGCCAAGTCTGTTACAGACCTCCTGTGCCAGATCCAGATCAAAGCCGACATATTCGCCGCTGTCATCCTTGTAGCCGTAAGGCGGGAACTCTGCATCGAAGCCCACTACAAACTGTCTGCCGGCCTCTGTCTGTGCATCTGCACCTTCCGTTTGAGCCTCTACCGTGCTTTCTGTTGTTTCTGCTGCTGTGCTCTCTGCAGCAGGTGCTGTACTTTCTGCCGGTGCTTCGGCTGCTGTGCTTCCACAACCGACCATTCCAAGTGCCATCACACCTGCCATAACCATTGCCGATAATTTTTTCATAACTCCCTCTCCCATTTCTTTAGTGATTCATCAGTTTACCACGCTAAATTGTTGTTGGGACTATCCTAACATAGGAAACGAGCTATGTCAATCGGATTTTTTACTTTTTCTATCTTACATTTTCCTACGCTTCTGCCTGTTTTTTTCTTTTCTCCGTTTTTCTTTTTGTCACTTCTGCCCGAATTATGAAACTACTTTCAGAAAAAACTTTTTCTCTTTTCGCTTCTTACATTTCCTTATATAATTTATAAAGAATAAAACAGTCTTCCGCTGGAATCTTTTTTCGGGAGACGGAAAGGATTTGTATCATGACTAAAATTTTATATGTTCCTCTGGATGACAGAGACTGTAATTATGAATTTCCATGGCTGCTTTCCAAAATGACGGAAGATATCGAACTTTTACGTCCCCCCTATGAATGGATGGGATTTTTAAAAACTCCGGCAAAACGCGATAAAATATGGCAATGGATTTTTGAACAGGCACCTTTTTGTGAATATGCAATTCTATCCGTTGATACACTGATTTACGGCAATATCATCGGTTCACGGACCCATCACTATACCCTGGAAGAATGTTCCCAGACAATGGATCTGTTTCGTCAGCTAAAGGGGCAAAATCCACATTTGCATATACATGCTTTCAATCTTGCCGCCAGAGTTGCCGCTTATAATGATAGCCATGAAGACCCAGAATACTGGCAGAATTTTGGCTATGACATCTGGCGCTACACATGGCTGTTAGATAAGCAAAGTCGTTTCCATATTACTGCAGAGGAACTTCAGGAACTTACCGACCTGAAAGAAAAAATTCCATCAGAAATTCTGGATGACTTCCTGACACGCCGAAAAACCAATCGTCTGGTCAACCTTACTTCTGTAGAGCTCGTCAAAGAAAACATATTTGATATTCTTACAGTTCCAAAGGATGATACTGCGGAATACGGTTATGCTGCTCTGGATCAGATCGCCATCATGGACAAAACACAAAAGGAAAATCTCACAGACCGCGTATACTGTTATCCAGGAGCAGACGAAGCAGGAAGCATTATTTTTGCAAGAGTGTTCGGTCTCATCAAGCATCACTCTCCTGTTTTTTATGTACGTTACTCTTCCCTTTCCGGAAGCAATGTTGTTCCGCTATATGAAGATCGTCCACTAGGAGAAAGTATTAAATGGCAGATTTTTTCTGCAGGCGGTATTTGCACAGAAACGCCGACTGACGCCACCTGCATGCTCGCGGTCAACGCGCCCGGTAAGCAGCAGATTGAATCCGGCGATCAGAAAACCGGAAGGATTTTTGCTTCTGATAATGCCACAAATCCAGAAGAATTACTGCGTTATATTCATTTTTTCAGGAAACAATACGATAAACCAGTTGGCATTTCGGACGTTACAATGGCGAATGGCTGCGACAACATTTTCATGGAACGCGCGCGCTGTCACAAAATTTTTGACGAGATTACCGTCCTTGGAGGATGGAATACAGCCGAAAATACAAATGGCGTTGTCATTGCCGTTTTAAGCATTGCTTCCTATTACCAGGATTGGAAAGAATATCCTGTTCTGAGAAAGGAGGCAGATACTTTCCTCCTGCGTGCGTTGATCGCCGACTGGCTCTGTCAGGCCAATGTTCTACAGGATTTTGTTTCTGACTACGCTCCTGCGCATCAGATCAATCCTTATTTTCTGGAAGAACATACTGATGAAGCAACGGATTACTTTATAACAAATCTCCGACAGTTAGTCCTGGACAAGTTGGATAATCGTTTAAAGGAACAGCCTGTTTTTCTGGAAAATATCCGCTTCAACTGGAATGGAGCTTACTATTTCGCAATAGACGCAAAGATCGGCAGCTGACAACAGCTGCCGGTTCTTTTTTCATAAAAAATTCATTTTCCTTGGATCAATTTAAGATGTTGCGAATCAGCTCTGCGGTTTGTACCGCAATCTTCCTATATCCCTCTTCTGTCAAATGAAGCATATCTTCGCATTTATAATATTTTTCTCCTTTTAAACAAAGTGCGTATAAATCGTTCACAGTCACCTGTTCCCTCTGCATCAAAATTTTTGCAGCATGATTATATTTCTGTACCCAAGAGTCCTGATAACTGATTTCCGCTTCTATTCCGGTGTTATCTTTTGCTCCACCCACTTTATAAACCGGAGTTGTTGTGGCAAATACAGGTTCTGCATTCTGACTTCGGATCAATCTGATCATTCTTTTCAGAATGCTGACATATTCTTCAACCGGATGAATCGGTTCATTCATCGGCCGTTCCGGATTCATATCCCAATACCCGTTATTCCAATGCACCAGATCAAATGAACCTTCATTTTTAAAACATTGATTCATCTGCCAAAGTGTATAAGAAGAAAACCGTCCATTATCCTCAGGGAAAAAGACTTCGTATTTATCAGATAGAAGTTCTTTTACCATCGAATCATACCCCATTCGAATCGAATCACCAAGCAACAATACCCTTTTCATCCTTCCTGTCCTTCCTCTTTTACATAATCATCTTTTTGGTTTCTTGTCTTTTCCAGAATATCCAACGTATAGCTATGAAGCAATTCCTTATGTCCCGTATCCACCGACAGATAATATGCATAAATAAAATCTGACATCAAAAGAAGTGGAAACTGTGGAGAAATAATCTTGCCTCCTGCCAGATTATCTGTCGTCGCTACCTCAATCACTTCATCGCAAAAATTGCCAAACCGTTTTGATCTAAGCGAAGTAATTAGCACTGTCGTAGCTCCTGCCGTCTTTGCGGCCTTTAAGGATCTTAAAACCTCCTCTGTCTTTCCGCTGATACTTAACCCGACAACCACGCATTCCTGATCCACAATAACCGAGTTCATTTCCATCATATGTCCGTCTGTTATGCTGTACACATTCAGTCCAAGCCGCATCAGACGGATCTGCATTTCTGTTGCCACCAGACCGGAACTTCCGATTCCGTACAGGTACACTCGATTACAGGATGCAAACAAAGAACATAGCTGCTTTATTTTTTTCTCATCAAATAAATGTTTTGTTTCGTCCAGCAATGACTGATAAACAGACAGCATATGAAAAATGTATCCATTCATCTCATCGCTTTTTTCCTCTTTCCACACTCTTTTTTTCTGAAAATCAAACAAAAACTGCCTGTATCCGGAATATCCGCATTTCTGGGCAAATCTTGTCAGCGACGGCGTCGAAATAAACAGATGAGCGGCCACATTTTGTGCCGAAAAATCCTTGATGTCCGGTCCGTTCAGGAAAAAATCCGCAATTTCCTTTTCCAGTGTCGTCAAATTTCCGTAAACGCTTTTAATATTGTTTAAAATTCCCTTTTCTTCTTCTCTCATCAATTTCTTATCCTATAAAACCGGCAGCATAGTAAGCACCTATCATTCCAGCCTGATTTTTAAATTTGGCAAAATCCAACTTTGTTTTTTTACGAATCACCGGAATCAAATATTTTTCCATTCCCATTTCAATTCGTGGCTTTAGCCAGTCCGTCTGTGCCGAAATTCCACCGCCAAGAAGAACAATTTCCGGATTCAACACATAACAGATATTGGAAATTCCCTTTGCAAGGATATCACACATTCTGTCAATTTCTTCTATGCAAACTTCATTTCCATCCTGTGCCTGCTCAAAAATCCATTTTCCTGAAATTGCATCAGCCGTTTTGTGAAGTCGTTTTGCCGTCCTTGCTACAAGCGCGGAAGTTGCTGCTATTTCTTCAAATGTACCTTCTTCCATATTCATATATCCTACTTCACAGGCACTGTAAGTATGACCTTTTAACAATTTCCCGCCAGCGATAAATGCTCCGCCGATCCCGGTTCCGATCGTAAGCATCAGCATGGAATGATATCCTTTGGCAGCACCGGCATAATATTCTGCCATCGCAGCACAATTTACATCATTTTCTACAAAACAGGGAATACCAAACTTTTCTTTTACGCGATCTGCAATTTTTGTTCCGGTGTAGCCTGGAATCAAATCATCATTTGCTTCCAGAATACAGCCCTCTTCTGAATTAACAATCCCCGCGCTGGAAATGCAGACAGCCTCCGTCTGTCCACAGT
>ERZ773104.743-NODE-743-length-49586-cov-12.503886_pt1 | contig 49586 bp, 47 predicted proteins | sample MGYA00511920_ERZ773104 | MGnify/ENA primary metagenome ERZ773104 (study PRJEB29015, sample SAMEA2737857) | human gut metagenome | biome: human gut; feature: human-associated habitat; material: faeces | place: China | collected 2012 ... | reverse complement strand
ATGCGCTCAACCAGTGCGAAGCACTGCTATTCTTTGCGCGACTGCGCCCAATCGGTGCTTGCGCCGCTGCTTTTTCTTGCACACGAGAGGTGCTTCCCCTGCGCCCAATCGCCGTTTCCCCAAAACAAAAATGACTTGAGCATTTTGCTCAAGTCATTTTCTCATAAAGGGGGCTATATCAAAATCAGAAGAACAGATGGAAGGTATTAAATCTCCAGCCTGCATCTTCCTTCCAGAGTACAAACAGAAATTCCTGTGTGGTATAATCTTCGGGATTGTCCGGGGCGGTGTAGAAATAATCACCTTTGTATGCCTCGTTGCTGTTGGTGTAATATGCGGTTGCTTTGAAGCCGATTTCGTCATCGCTTTCCTTATCAATTTCAAAGGTGTGCCCTGCATAGAAGATATTCGAGCCTCTGCCGCCGCCCAGGTAATATAGACCGCCGTCCTCGCCCTTGGTGAACATCAGGTTATCCTTGCTGAGGATGCTGTTGTCTACGAAAAATTCCGTGAAATACTGCAACAGATAGGTACGGAAATCCTCATAGGTCGGGAAACGGGGATCGGTGATTTTGTAGTATGTCAATTCATCCTTTTCGTATGTGGCATTTTCATCATAATCAAATGCGCCAAAGCTAATCTGGTAATAAATTTTATAAGCACCTTCGTAAATTTCCTGTAAATCCTCACTCAGTGGGGGCAGGCTCTCCTTATCTACTGTAATATCGGCGGCAACGGAATCCTCCGGCAGTTCCTTTGCAGAGGTATTGCCTCCGCAGCCGGAAAGCGCGCCAATGCCGACAGCAGCACAGAGCAAAAGGGTGATAAATTTCTTTTTCATGGGGTGTTTCTCCTTTCAGGTTTTCTTTTCGGATAACATAGTAGCACAAAGTTTCCGCAAAGAAAAGGGACTTTCGGAAATTGAAAGAAAGTCTTAAGAATTAGAAGAAATTGCAGAGGAATTTTGCATGAAAAAGGGCGGAACCGAGAGATTTCGCCCTTTTGTTAGATATATTCTGATTGATGTTTGTGAAAATTGAAATTATCTTTGAAATTACCTATATTCTCAAAAAATACCTTTGTTATATTTGAATTGTCCATATAGTATAAAGCCTAATCCGACAACAACTGCCGGATGGGTGATATAAGCTATCATTTCCTCACTCCAAAACGAAACTATGAAACCTAACACAAGAGATACTCCGATTATAAGCGTTCCTGTGCCGACGGCTTTTCCGTACTTCGGTATATCTTCTTCCTTTACTTTTCGTCTGTTATAAGAGTGAATGGTGCTGATATTGCCTTTGATATTTACAATTCCCATAACAGATATGAACACTCCCAAAATCAATAACACAATATTTTCCATAATAACCTCCTAAAAATAAAACAAATCTTCAAACTTCTTATCTAATGCAATACAAAGGATAAGAGCCAATTTTGCAGTTGGATTGAATTGCCCTGTTTCAATGGAACTAATCGTGTTTCTTGACACGCCTACCATTTCTGCAAGTTGAGCTTGAGAAAGGTTTGCTTCTGTACGAAATTCCTTCAAGTGATTTTTCAGTTGTAATTGTTCTTTCATACCCTCACCTCTAAAAGGCGGCAAACAAATCCAACAAATGCCAAAATTGCAAGAATGAAAAATAAAACGCTCAATACCAAATCGCTCTTTCGTTTCATTTTGATAAAACGAACTAACCATTGTGTTGCAAGAATGCTAAAGTATATAACCCATGGACTATAAATCATAATATGGACAAGCATAGATGATAACCAAGAAAGCAGACAACACACTAAGGCACCAACTCTGCTTGCGTGACATCCTGCTTGATATGCCACTTCCATTTCAGCCAAGTCTTTGTTGCGATGCTCTTTTCTGCTTGCATTTAAGATTTCTTCCTTTTTCATAGAACACCTCCGTTCCAAGTTTTCTTTGCATACTTTCATTATATTCGTGCCAAGTTTTCTTGTCAATAGAGTTGATAAAAAAGTTACACAATATGATAGATAACTTTTTCATCGCTTCGACTATACTCGCAACGTAATGACTTCTTGAAAACTTGCCGAAAAGGAAACGCTGCCCTCTATCGACACACTGAAAAGGGCGAAACCTTTCGGTTCCGCCCTTCGTTTTTTTTAATTATTTTTTAAGCCTCGGCCAGCTTCTTATAGGATGCATATTTATCCTTTGCATTTTCTGCTGCTTCCTTCAACAGAACCTCTGCGGTTTCGGGGAAGGTACGAACCAGAGAAGCGTAACGTACTTCACCCATCAGGAATTCATTGAAGTCCAGTGTAGGCTCCTTGGAATCCAGAATGAAGGGATTCTTGCCTTCCTTCTTGAGGTCGGGGTTGAAGCGATACAGATGCCAGTAGCCTGCCTGAACAGCCAGCTTTGCTTCCAGCTGTGCATTTGCCATGCCCTTGGAAATACCATGGTTGATACAAGGTGCATAAGCAATAATCAGGGAAGGTCCTTTGTATGCCTCTGCTTCCTTCAGTGCCTTGATAAGCTGGTTGGGGTCTGCGCCCAGTGCAACCTGTGCAACATAGATGTAGCCATAGCTCATTGCCAGCATACCCAGATCCTTCTTTACAGTAGGCTTACCGCCTGCGGCAAACTGTGCCACAGCGCCGATGGGGGTTGCCTTGGAGGACTGACCGCCTGTGTTGGAGTAAACCTCGGTATCTACAACCAGTACGTTTACGTCACGGCCGCTTGCCAGAACGTGATCCAGACCGCCGTAGCCGATGTCGTATGCCCAGCCGTCACCGCCGTACATCCACATGGATTTCTTTGTCAGGTGTTCGCTGTTTTCCAGAATGAAGTCCTTCAGCTCTGCTGCTGCACCGTCAACCTGCAGCTCCTTCAGTGCTGCGATAACCGCACGGCTGTCAGCCTTGCTTCTATCGCCGTTATCCCAGTTTTCCAGCCATGTTTCAGCTGCTGCCGCAAAATCTGTGCCTGCGGTCAGTGCCAGCAGATCCTTCACCTTCATGGTTACGCGGTCTCTCTGCTGCTCTACAGCCAGAACCATACCAACGGAGAACTGTGCGTTATTTTCAAACAGGGAGTTGCTCCATGCGGGGCCCCAGCCTTCCTTGTTTGTGGTGTAAGGTACGCAGGGAGCTGCTGCACCCCAAGCCTGTGTACAGCCTGTTGCGTTTGCCAGATACATTCTGTCGCCGTAAAGCTGTGTCATCAGCTTCGCATAAGCTGTTTCGCCGCAGCCTGCACATGCGCCGGAGAACTCCAGCAGAGGCTGTTCGAACTGAGAGCCCTTTACGGTGAATTTGCTCATGGGGTTTTTCTTATCAGACAGGGTCAGGGAGAAGTCCCAGTTGTCCTGTTCGTGCAGCTGTGTTTCCAGAGGCTGCATCACAAGTGCCTTTTCCTTTGCAGGGCAGGCTGTTACGCAGACACCGCAGCCCTGACAATCCAGAGGGTCAACCTGCACACGGAATTTGTACTGCTTGATTTCGCCTGCGCCGTTTGCATCCAGAACTGCGTAGGATGCGGGAGCATTTGCTGCTTCTTCTTCTGTCAGCAGGAAAGGACGGATTGCAGCGTGAGGGCAAACGTAGGAGCACTGGTTACACTGGATACATTTTGCTGCATCCCATGCGGGAACGTCAATCGCAACACCGCGTTTTTCAAATGCGGAGGTGCCAAGAGGAACTGTGCCGTCCTCTCTGCCTGCGAATACGGATACAGGCAGCAGGTCGCCCTTCAGTGCGTTCATGGGAACCATCAGCTTTTCAACATATTCGGGAAGAACCTTCTTGATTGCTTCCTGATCTACGTCCTTTGCATCCTTCCAGCTTGCGGGAACGTCAATCTTTGTCAGACCGGAAAGCCCTGCGTCAACAGCGGCATAATTCATGTTGACAACCTTTTCGCCCTTCTTGCCGTAGGATTTTACGATAGCCGCCTTCATGTATGTAACTGCGTCATCAACGGGGATGATGTTTGCCAGCTTGAAGAATGCGGACTGCAAAATTGCGTTTGTCTTGTTGCCCAGACCGATTTCCTTACCAATCTTGATTGCATCAATGGTGTAGAAGTGGATGTTGTTGTTTGCGATGGTTCTCTTTACCTCCGCAGACAGGTGATGATCCAGCTCCTCGGGTGTCCATGTGCAGTTCAGCAGGAAGGTGCCGCCGGGTTTGATTTCGGAAACGATATCATATTTTTCCATGTAGCTCTGGTTATGACAAGCAACGAAGTTTGCGTTCTTTGTTACCAGATAGCTGGAGCGGATGGGCTTGTCGCCGAAACGCAGGTGAGAACGTGTGATACCGCCGGATTTCTTTGTGTCATATTCAAAATAAGCCTGTGCGTATTTATCTGTGTGGTCACCGATGATTTTGATGGAGTTTTTGTTTGCGCCAACCGTACCGTCGGAGCCAAGACCCCAGAATTTGCAGGATACGGTGCTTGCGTCAGCCAGATCGGGCTCTGCGCCAACCTCGATGGAGCTGTTGGAAATATCATCAATGATACCAACGGTGAAGTGGTTTTTCTGTGCGCCCTTCATGTTGTCAAATACTGCGATAATCTGTGCAGGAGTCACATCCTTGGAGGACAGACCGTATCTGCCTGCCAGAACCTTTGTGGTTCTGCCTGTTTCGATCAGTGCGGAACAAACATCGCCGTAAAGAGGCTCGCCCAGTGCGCCGGGTTCCTTTGTTCTGTCCAGAACGGTCAGAACCTTTACTGTTTCGGGCAGAGCTGCTGCGAAGTGTGCCAGAGAGAAGGGTCTGTACAGGTGAACCTGCAGGAAACCAACCTTTTCGCCCTTTGCGGTCAGGCTTTCCACAACCTCCTGCGCAACGCCTGTCACGGAGCCCATCGCTACGATAACATGCTCTGCATCAGCTGCGCCGAAGTAGTTGAACAGCTTGTAATTTCTGCCTGTAATTTTGTTGATTTCGTTCATGTATTCCTCTACGATTTCAGGCAGTCTGGTGTAGAAGGGTGTGCATGCCTCTCTGTTCTGGAAGAATACGTCGGGGTTCTGTACGGTGGAGCGCTGTACGGGGTGTTCGGGATTCAGTGCATTCTTTCTGAATTTCTTCAGTGCATCCTGATCCACCAGCTTTTCCAGATCCTCATAGTCCATTACTTCGATTTTCTGCAGCTCATGAGAGGTGCGGAAGCCATCGAAGAAGTGGATGAAGGGAACGCTGCCCTTGATTGCGGAAAGGTGTGCCACACCTGCTAAGTCCATAACCTCCTGTACGGATGCGGAGGAAAGCATTGCGCAGCCAATCTGACGGCAGGACATAACGTCGGAGTGATCGCCGAAGATGGAGAAGGCATGTGTACCAACGGTTCTGGATGCAACGTGGAATACGCCGGGCTTCAGCTGCCCTGCGATTCTGTACATCGGGGGAATCATCAGCAGCAGCCCCTGAGATGCGGTATATGTTGTTGCCAGTGTGCCTGCCTCCAGAGCGCCGTGCATTGCGCCTGCGGCACCTGCCTCGGATTCCAGCTCCAGCAGACGTACGGTCTGACCGAAGATATTCTTTTTGCCGTTTGCAGCCCAGCTGTCTACGTGCTCCGCCATAGGGGAGGAGGGAGTGATGGGGTAAATCGTTGCGACCTCTGTAAAGGCATAGGAAACGTATGCCGCAGCTTCATTACCATCCATGGTTTTCATCATTTTTGTGTTCATGGTGTGGACTCCTTTCATATAAATATAAGGGATAGAAATAGTGATTTGTTATCCTGTATCGGGTTCCCGTCTGAATGGGAAATTGCTATCTTTTGTATAATTTTATGTTAGATTATTGAAATTTTATTGTCAATACTGTACGAGAAAAAGAACCTGTATTTTGTGTACAAAATTAAATACTTGTTAGTTTTGCATTAAGAAAAGTACAAACGGATGTAATTTTTTGGAATCGTATGGAATTTTAAGGAAAAAGCAGGCGAATTTCTCTGACAAAACAGGGAAAAAGCCTATCGGAAAAGGGGGAATAGAGCATGGAACCGGCAAGAGTGCGATTTCTGGAAGAGGGGGAGGAGCCTGTCCTTCCTAAGTGGACAAAACTGCTGCCGCAGCGGTGGAGACAGAGAAAAACAGTGGACACTTACCCGTACACACTGACACGAGTGGACGGGGTACTGACAGGCATTTTGCAGGCAGAGCGGACAGCCGTACTGACAGCAGATTGGAGAAGGGGGGCATCACGCCTTCTGGCAGCCCTGGAGGAAGCGGGTGCCGCCATCATTGTGCCGCCTGCCGAGGGAGAATTTCCCAGAGAACGGCTTCCCTTTGCCGAGGGGCGCAGGCTGGCACAGCTTTTTGCCTTCGCAGGTGCGGCAGAGGCATTGCGCCGGCAGGGCAGAAATCCGGAGGAATCGGCATTTCTTCTGGCAGGGGGCGAGCCGCATATCTGGGGGAGGGTGCTTTCCTCTCTGGGAAATGAGGTGAACCGCCTTGCCATTTTTACGCAGGAGCCGGAAACGGCAGAGGGCGTGGTGCAGCGGCTTTATGCGGAGCGCGGCTTGATGGCGGAGGTCTTTTCCTCCCCGAAAAATGCTGCGCTTGGGGCGGCGGATGTGGTGCTTTCCTGCGGCATGGAGCAGCGTGCCTATGAGCATATTCTGAAGCGGGGGTGCATCTGGCTGGATTTCGCAGGCAATCGCCCTGTTCTGCGGCGGCTTAGGAGTCTGCGTCCGGATATTTCGGCGGCGGAGGGGTTCTTTTTCCGCATGGCGGCAGAGGGCGGTGAGCAGATGGAGGGCAGGCTTGCCGAGGCGAGGGCATACCTTGGCTGCGCGGCGTTTCGGGAAGGCTTTTCGGCAGAGGATTGGGACGGGGAGCGGCTGTTTTCCGCCTTGCAGGAGAAGGGTTTTTCCGTTTCGGGCTTTTCCGCCTTCGGCAAAAGGGTAAAAATAAAGCTGTATCCGGATAAGAAGCCTTGATTTTTCAAGGAAAAAGCGTTGACAATCCGATCGGAATCAGTATATAATATTACGATAGTTCGGGAGGGTAATCGCAAGCCTTCCTTTTTTCCTTGTCTAAAACGAGGAAAGCATGAAATGAGACTAAAACGAGGAGTGACACACCCATGACAGAAAAGAAAGTTGTTTTGACCTATGACGGTCTGAAAAACATGGAGGCGGAGCTGGAAAACCTGAAAACCGTCCGCAGAAAAGACGTAGCAGAAAAAATCAAAGAAGCAAGAGGTCAGGGTGACCTTTCCGAAAACGCCGAATATGATGCAGCGAAGGAAGAACAGGCAGAAATCGAAGCGCGTATCGTGCAGCTGGAAAAAATGCTGCGCAATGCAGAGGTTATCGATGAAGAAGAGGGTGCAAAGGATACCATCAGCCTGGGTACGACCGTAACGGTGCTGGATGTGGAATTTGACGAGGAAATGGAATACACCATTGTAGGCTCTGCAGAGGCAGACCCCATGAACGGCAGAATTTCCAACGAATCCCCTGTCGGTATGGCACTTCTGGGACATAAAAAGGACGATATCATTATGATTGAAACACCTGACGGCGAAGTAGAATTCAAGGTGCTGAGATTTACAAAATAAAACCATTACAAAAGAACGGACAGGAGGAAGAAAAGTGGCAGAGGAAAATAAGGAGTTGACCCAGCAGGAGCTGAGTGAACAGAATAGAATCAGAAGAGAAAAGCTGGCACAGATGCAGGAAGCAGGCAAGGACCCCTTCCAGATTGTAAAATATGACGTGACACACCACAGCGACGAAATCAGAGCGAACTTTGATGCGCTGGAGAATAAGGATGTTTGCATCGCAGGCAGACTGATGAGCAAGCGTATCATGGGGAAGGCATCCTTCTGCAATATTCAGGACAGAAACGGTCTGATGCAGTCCTATGTCAGCAAGAATGACATCGGCGAGGAGGATTACGCTGCATTCAAAAAATATGACATCGGTGATATCATCGGCATTAAGGGCTTTGTATTCAAAACAAAAACAGGCGAAATTTCCGTACACGCAAAAGAGGTTGTTCTGCTTTCCAAGAGCCTGCAGGTTCTGCCCGAAAAGTTCCATGGTCTGAAGGATCAGGAGCTGCGCTACAGACAGAGATATGTAGACCTGATTGTAAACCCCGAATCCAGAGATACCTTTATCAAGCGTTCCAAAATTATTACAGAAATCAGAAGGTTTTTGGACGCAAAGGGCTTCTTAGAGGTAGAAACTCCCGTTTTGCAGACCATCCCCGGCGGTGCGTCCGCAAGACCCTTTATCACACACCACAATACACTGGATATTGATATGTACTGCCGTATTGCGCTGGAGCTGCCCCTGAAGAGACTGATTGTCGGCGGCTTTGAAAGAGTATATGAAATTGGTCGTGTATTCAGAAACGAGGGCATTTCCGTTCGTCATAACCCCGAATTTACCCTGATGGAGCTGTATCAGGCCTACACAGATTACAAGGGCATGATGGATATTACGGAAGAAATGTTCCGCACCGTAGCACAGAACGTGCTGGGCACAACAAAGATTACCTACGGCGGCTATGATCTGGATCTGGGTCAGCCCTTCGCAAGAATCACAATGACAGATGCCGTAAAGCAGTTTACAGGCGTTGATTTCGACCAGGTGAAGGATACAGAGGAAGCAAAGAAAATCGCGGCAGAAAAGGGCGTAGAATTTGAAGAACGCCATGTAAAGGGCGATATTCTGAACCTGTTCTTTGAAGAATTCGTAGAAAAGAACCTGATTCAGCCTACCTTCATCATTGATTACCCTGTAGAAATTTCTCCTCTGACAAAGAGAAAGCCCGATAAACCGGAATTTACAGAAAGATTCGAGCTGTTTATTGTCGGCAGAGAATACGGCAACGCATACTCCGAGCTGAACGATCCCATCGACCAGCGTGCGCGTTTTGAATATCAGGAATATCTGCGCGAAAACGGCGACGATGAGGCAAATATGATTGATGAGGACTTCCTGACTGCGCTGGAATACGGTATGCCCCCTACAGGCGGTCTGGGTGTTGGTATCGACAGATTTGTTATGCTGCTGACAGAATCCGTTTCTATCAGAGACGTTATCTTGTTCCCGACAATGAAGCCTCTGGACGCTGATAAGAAGGCATCCAAGACTTCCGAAGCAGCACCTGCAGCAAAGGTCGCTGAGAGGGTTGATTTCTCCAATGTGAAGATTGAGCCTATTTTTAAAGAAATGGTAGATTTCGATACATTTGCAAAATCCGATTTCCGTGCGGTTAAGATTCTGGCATGTGAGGCAGTTGCAAAATCCAAAAAGCTGCTGAAGTTTGTACTGGATGACGGTGAACGTAAGGATCGTGTGATTTTAAGCGGTATTCACGACTATTATGAACCGGAAGAACTGGTTGGCAAGACAGCAATCGCTATCGTGAACCTGCCCCCCAGAAAAATGATGGGCATTGATTCCGAGGGTATGCTGATTTCGGCAGTACACGAGGAAGACGGTCACGAAGGACTGAACCTTCTGATGGTAGATGACAGAATCCCGGCAGGGGCTAAGCTGTACTAATTTTATAGAGAGAAAAAAATGAGGACTTCTCGTAGGGGAAGTCCTGTTTTTATGTGGTTATCGGCAGAAGGCTTGCCGAGAGACAGTGAAGATGATATTATGCTTTAAAAGCCTATTTGATATGAGGGAGTTAAAGTATGAGAAAGACCTTATTATATTATGAACAAAATGCAGAAAATTTTATCCGTGAAACAAGAGAGGTCGATTTTAGTGAGGTACAAGAGCTTTTTTTGAGTAAGCTGGAAAAGGGCGCTTTGATTTTAGATTTTGGCTGTGGTTCGGGGCGTGACACAAAATGTTTTCTAAATAGAGGTTATTTTGTGGAGGCGGTAGACGGTTCTGCCGAGATGTGCCGGGCGGCAAGTCGATATACGGGTATTGAAGTGAAGCAAATGTTATTTCAGGAATTGGAGGAATATGAAAAGTATGATGGGATTTGGGCGTGTGCGTCCATTCTTCATTTAACCCATAATGAATTAAAAGAGGTGCTGAAAAAAATATTGCTTGCACTCAAGAAAGAGGGGATTGCCTATCTTTCATTTAAATATGGGGCTTTTGAGGGAGAGCGAAGGGGAAGATATTTTCTTGATATGACAGAGGAAGCATTTGCGAAGATATTGGCAGAAATAGGCGGCTTTGACATAGAGGAGAAATGGATTACCGGCGATGTTCGACCGGAAAGAGGAGACGAACGGTGGCTGAATCTGATTCTGAGAAAACGAAATGAAGTGTGATTGCAATGATAGTAAATTCGTGGACAAGAAGTGAGTATTATCGAATAAAGGCAGCCTTGCACGGAAAAGTTCCGACAAGAATGGAGCTTTTCAGAATGATGAAGGAGCCGCAATATTTATCCTGCATAGAAAAATCTAAAGAGAATATTTTCAGACAGTACCTTGTTGCACTGGAGGAAATGGGCGAGTTGAGTGCAGAAGATGAAGAATTGAAAATGAGTAGGTTACAAAGGACTTCCCGCAGGGGAAGTCCTGTTTTTATGCTAAAGCTCTTGCAGGCACAGCCTTTTTATCCATGCTTTTCTTCGGATGGCATTTACCCATTCCTGCGGCATGGCTTCATAGTGATAATACAGCCCTGCAAGCCCGCCTGCGATTGCGGCAGTGGTATCGGTATCATCGCCGAGATTGACTGCGCGGAGCAGGCAGTCCCGAAAGCGATTGGTATGAAGCAGACACCAGATTGCCGCCTCCAAAGCATGCAGAACATAGCCGTCGCTCTCGATTTCATCTTCGGGCAGGGAGAAAAATTCATTTAAGTCGCGTAATCTCTGGAAGTACATCAGCTCCGCAAGGCTTTCGGGCGTGCGATAAAATGCAAAGCCTTTTTCTAAGCCGTATTGGATACAGGTTTTCAAATCGGCATTTTTTGGTGCCATTGTGACGATGGCTTTTGCGATAAAATAATACAATCCGCTTGCGATATGACACCGCAGATGATTATGCGTAAGCCCTGTTGCCAGATGGATTTGCCGAAGGGCATCCGCATCCGAAATATCTTCCTTCTGAATGAAATACAGGCAGACAGGGAGAATTCGCATCAATGCGCCGTTGCCGTTGGAATATTCGCCCGTTTCGCCGCAGGTTGCGAGGTCGTGGCTGTCACGATACTTATAGATGGCGTTGCTGCAGGTATTCCCCTCATCAAACGCCTCGCCGAAGGGGGTATATGCGCCATGAAATTCCCAATCGAGAAAGCGTTCCATGATATCGCGCAGGTCGATGCCGTTCCTTTCGTTGATGCTCGCGAGGGTTGCAAGTGCCATACTGCTGTTATCCGTCCATGTGCCGGGGGGCATGTTATAGGTGCCGTAGCCCTCCATTTCGGTGACGGCTCCACGCTCCCGAAGCTCCTCTCTGTTGAGAAACTGAACGGGACACCCCAATGCGTCCCCGATCACCAGTCCCATCATGCCATCTAAGACCATCTTTCTGTCATTCATGTGCATACTCCCTTTCTGCATACCGTTCTTACCAATCCTCCCAGTAATCCTCTGCATCACTGCCATCCGGCATATAGCCATCCCAGTCATCCATGAAATCCTCATAGCTTTCATAATCGCCGCAATCGGGCAGTTCGGGCTTCTTCTGTGATTTGGGGGAGGTATATACGGGGGTGGGAGTTGTTTCAGCAGGCTTACTCTGCTCGGAAGATTTACTCTGCTCGGAGGGTTTATTCTGCGTAGCAGGCTGATTCTGTCCGGAAACAGGCTTGCGCTTCGCACTTCTGTCGGAGGAGGCAAGCTGTTCTTCCGGACGAAAGACATGCTTATGCTGATCAAACAGAGAGCCATTAAGTGCAACAAACAGCGTTTCCTTTTGTGCTGTGGTGTCCAGTGTGAGCGTCAGCGCACCGCGGTGCGGATGCCATTTCGTGATGGTATACGAAAATACTGCGCCGTTTTCATAGGTTTGTATTGCGGTATCGCCATGGATGCTCCATGCCTGTCGTTCCCCTCTCGCGGTGTAATACACAAAGGTATCCTGCAGGGCGGACTGCATTTCCTCCTGTGAGGAATAAAGCGTTCTTTCTGCAAGATTGTTGCGGTCGGTAATCAAGCATGCGGCAATGAGAATAAAAATGACCGCGGCCCAGATAAGAATGGTACTCCTTTTTTGTGACATTATCTGATCCCCTCCAATCATTCCGTTTACTTTCCGAGCCTCTGCTTGGCGAGCATTTTTCTCTGATAAGCAGGGAAGTCCCTCTGTGCCAGCTCATATTCTGCCAGCTTTTCATCATATCTCTTTTTTGCATTTGAGGTTGCCATGATGATAAAGGAAACACCGACAACAAGCCCGACAAGAAAATAAAAAGCGTCCATCAGAAAGAGACCGAAAGCGGCATCAAACAGACCGATGATGCCGATACCCATAAAAACCTTTTCGCCGGATCCCATTTTGTTTACCGGCTTTTCGGGCATCCGGATGCGGCTGAGAAGAAGCGCTTCTGTAGCAGGGTCGGGCTTTCTTCTGATAGTAGGGATGGTATCCTGCCATTCCGCAGCTTCGGCAGAGCAATCCCGTTCCGCTTCCTTTTTCGCTTCCATAAAGGCAACGAATGACATAAATTTCAAGAAATCCTTATCCATAGAAGGTTCCTCCTTTGCGAGAAAATGGCTAATTTAAGCTTATCATAGAGGATTTTTGCAAGAAAAGCAAGTTGGTTGCAGTCAGTCCGCGGTTTTATGGATTTCTGACGGAATCGGGGGGAGAAGATGCAGATTTCCGCATCGGAGCATCTTAGAAAATTCTGCCGACAGCATGCAGATGCGATTGATGACGAAAATCTTGAATTTATGCGGATGTTCGCATATACTGGAGATAGTATTTCAGACAGAGGACATCCTTTTGCGGCGCAATGCCTTTCTGTGCTGAGAGGATGCGATGGAAAGGAAGTGAACGGCATGGCGATGGATGAAGAGCTTTACAGGCAATATCTTTGCGGCGATGAAGCGGGGCTTGTGGCATTGATGAAAAAATACGGCAATCCGCTGACCTTATATATCAACGGCTATCTGCATGACGTTCACGAAGCGGAGGATTTGATGATCGAAGTCTTTTCCTATTTATTTACGAAAAAGCCACGCATTCGAGACGGCGGCTTAAAGGCCTATCTGTATAAAGCGGCACGGCACATGGCTTTGCGCGGCAGAAGCAGACGGCGGCTTTTCTTCAGCCTGGATAATCTGACCGAGGAGCCGGACGGACAGACGCTGGTGGAGGAGGTTGTCCGCACAAAGGAGCGGGATCGGATTCTGCATTTCTGCATGGCTGCGTTAAATCCGGATTACCGAGAGGCGCTTTATCTGGTCTACTTTGAGGGCATGAGCTATTTGCAGGCTGCTGAGGTTATGGGGAAAAGCGAGAAGCAGATTACCAATATGGTGTATCGGGGCAAGGGCCGCCTGCGCGGATTACTGGAACGGGAGGGAATCACAAATGCGGAGTCATGAGGAACGAATTGCAGAGGTAAAACGGCGGATTGCGGAAAAGGAGCGTCAAAGAAGGCAGCAGCAGGAACGGATCGCCGCCGTTTTCGGCGTGGCGGCGTGCCTTGCGGTAATCGTTGGGGTTTCCCTTTTTATGCCCGATATGGTCAATCGAATGGAGCCGGGCATATCCTCCGGCTTTGGAACAGCGGCAACCATGCTGGGCGGCAGTGCTGTGCTGGGATATATCGTGACCGGACTGCTCGCCTTTGTCCTTGGTGTGTGTGTGACAATCGCGTGCTTCCGTATCTGCCTGCTGCATAAGAACGAACAGTCGGAGGAGCAAAAGGGGGACAATGCGAATGGAACTTGCCGATAACTTTGTGCAATTCTCTGTTACCCTGCTGGGCTTTTGTCTGAGCGGGATGCGATATCTGAAGGGCAGAAAGCAGGCGTATTTTCTGCTGACCTGCTTTTATGGCTGCTTTGCGCTCGGCTCCCTGTACTGGACGCTGCATCTGTTTTTGTTCTCAAAAACGCCGCAGGTTTTTTATGTATCGGAGTTTGGCTGGGTGGCAAGCGTTATTTTTCTTTCTATTTTGCAATACTCCCTTTCCTCCGCGGAGGAAAGAGGCTTTGTGTGCCGAAGGGCGCGGATTGCCTTCCTGATAGGCGTTCCCTTATGTATATTTTACTGCACCTTTGGGGATATTCTCTCGAATCTGCTTTGGTGCGGCATGATGATTGCTGTTTCCTATTATGCGATACGGGGGCTTGCTTATGCGCGGACGCAGACGGGAGCGGCGCGGCAGCTGCGATATTTCCATATCGGGGTGCTGTGCTATGTGGCGGCGGAATATATCCTTTGGACTTCCGGCTGCTTCCGACAGGGGGATTTGGCTTCCTTCCTCTATTACGGGTTTGATGTTCTGCTGACGGGCTGCGTATTCGCTCTGCTGCCTGCCACAGGAAGGGCGGTGCAGGCATGACATATATGGAAAATATTTTTATCTGCATGGCATCGCCTCTGCTGATTGCCGCCCTGTGCATGGGAAAACGGCATACAGGGGCTTTTCTGTTCTGCTTTGCGGGAATGGGCATGTGCCTGCTTTCTGCATATCTCAATACCTTTCTCGCGGCGCTGTATGGGGCAGATGCCTTTGCCGCCACTGTGGAGATTGCACCTGTGGTGGAGGAGGGGATGAAGCTGCTGCCGCTGCTCTTTTATCTTTTGGTATTTGAGCCGCAGGCGCGGCAGATTGGGATTGCCGCAGTGATTACTGCGCTTTCCTTTGCTACCTTTGAAAATATCTGCTATCTGATTCAAAACGGAGCCGCGCATTTCTCCTTTATTTTCTTCCGTGGCATCGGAACGGGAGCAATGCATGTCATTTGCGGAGCCATCGTCGGCGGCGGGCTTGCGTATGTATGGCGGCGGACGTGGCTGAAAATTGCCGGAACCTGCGGACTGCTTGGGGCGGCGATTACCTTTCACGCGATTTATAACCTGCTGATTGCCTACGGCGGCACAGCGCAGTATATCGCGTATCTTTTACCTGTGGGGATTCTGGCGGCAGGCAAGCTGATTGCCCGTTATCTGAAGGCGGCAGAAGGCTGATTTTGAGAGCCGCTTTTGTGCGGCTCTCTATTTTTTTATTTTTTTAAAAAAATTTGATTTTTAGGTGAGAGTTTTTCTGTTTTTTTGTACCTATATAAGTGAAAGGCTCTTTCTGCGGTGTCTGCATGACACAGAAAAAAGGAAGGAGCGGGATACGGAAAAGGAAATGACATGACAGCAATGGAGGGAGGAAAAACGAATGAAAAAACAAAGAAAACGGATTTACACGGCACTGCTTTGCACCTGCTTCCTGTTTTCTACGGCTTCTGTGCCGGTATCGGCGGCAGAAACGGAGCAGGAGGAAATGACTGCCCTGTTAAATACAAAGGGAGTCGTTACCGTGGAAAGCGTACAGGCTATGATTGACGCTTTGCCGGATGCGAAAGATATCAATGACGATAATATTGAGGAAGTGAGGACGCGGTTTCAAGCCGTTGTAGATGCAATGCAGCAGCTTACCGCCGAGGAACAGAAGGAACTTAATACATCACGTTATAGGAAAGTTGCTGCTGTGCTATATGGGCCGTTTTTGGGTGTTCCTATACCTATTCCCGGAACAGATGTTGAATGGATGATCAGCCAATACGAGGACGGGGTGCTTACGGACTGGACGCTTACCATATCAGGTGAGGGTGAAATGCCTGATTTTGAAGGTACTGGCGATCCGGTTTGCCCGTGGGAGAACGAAAAGCAAAAGATTAAAAAGGTAATCATAGAGAAAGGCGTGACCAATATTGGTAAAAACGCATTTCGTGGATGCTCGGAACTTGCCGAGGTACATATTTCCAAAACAGTCAAGAAGATAGGGGATGCTGCTTTTCGGGACTGTACTGCCCTTACGCAAATTGATATTCCTGACAGCGTCAATTCTGTGGGATCGTTCGCATTTATTGGATGCACAAGACTTACGGAGGTTCATACCCATTGGAAGAATTCGTATGAAATCAACTTTGGATTATTCGTATTTTATGAGTATGGGGATTCCTGGCCCGAGAATCGAGTGATATATGTTCCTGCCGGGTATAAGGACAATTTTCAAAGCAATCCAAATGGGGCATGGGGTGCGTGGAATGTACAGGGCGAAAATTACACCGTTTCTTTTGACGGCGGCAACGCATCTGGCTACATGCAACCGGTTGGGACATCCGGAGATTATACCCTTCCGGATTGTGGCTTTACATATGATACGGCTGCTTTTGAATATTGGGCACTGGAGAGTTCTGACGGAAAGAAAGCGGGCTGCCCGGGTGACGTTTTCCCTGTTACGGAGGATGTGGTGCTTTACGCCAACTGGACACTGATCATAGTGATACCGGACCCCGAGCCTCCGATAGTATGTATCCACAACTGGGGCGAATGGACTTCCAACGGCAATGGGACGCATACCCGCACCTGCTTGAACAACAGCAGTCACACCGAAACGGGCAACTGTTCCGGCGGTACGGCTACCTGTACGGCGAAGGCTGTCTGCAAAATCTGCAATACAGCCTACGGCGAATTAAACGCAAGCAATCATACGGGCGGCACTGAGGTGCGCGGCAGAGTTGAGGCCACCACCAGTGCAGACGGCTATACGGGTGACACCTACTGTAAGGGGTGCAATACCAAGATTGCGACAGGTGAGAGTATTCCGAAAAAAGACAGCGGCGACAGTCCAAGCGGCGGGAGTTCGAGTGGCGGCAGTTCAAGCAGTAGCGGTGGCGGCGGCGGCACGACCTACTACACGCTGACTTTTGAAACCAACGGCGGCGGCAGCATGCAGGCAATCCGCGCCGCCCGCGGCAAAACGCTTGACCTTTCCGCCTATACCCCGATGCGCGACGGCTATGACTTCGGCGGCTGGTATGCCGATTCGGCATTGACGCAGAGGATTACGGAAATCAAGCTGAGCGGCAGCAAAACGGTTTATGCAGACTGGAAAAAGAGAGAGCCGGATGCAGTGAAGAATCCCTTTGCGGATGTCAATGCAGGCGATTGGTTTTATCGGGATGTTTTGTTTAGCTACGAAAAGGGTCTGATGTCCGGCATGGATGCGGCAGCCTTTGCGCCCTATGCGAACACCACCCGTGCGCAGATTGCGGTAATTTTCTACCGCATGGAGGGCAGCCCTGCTGTCGAGGGAGAAAACAGCTTTACCGATGTTGTGCGTGATTCCGGTACGGCATGGTTTTATGATGCGGTGACATGGGCACAGCAAAACGGCATTATGGGCGGCTACGGCAACAGCAGCTTTGCCCCGAATGATCCGATTACCCGTGAACAGCTTGCGGCGATTTTCTATCGCTACGCGCAGTATAAGGGCTATGATACCACACAGGGCGGCATGGCAATTCGGGAGTTCGACGATTATGAGAGCATTTCCGATTATGCAATGGGCGCTATGGCGTGGGCGGTGAATACCGGTCTTGTAAAGGGCGACAGCAATCTCCTTTATCCGAAGGGCACTGCTACGCGTGCCGAGCTTGCGGCGCTGTTCCACCGCTTCGCTGAAAACGGAATGAAATAAGCAAACAAAAAGCAGAAGCTCCTGCGAAAAAGGAGTTTCTGCTTTTTTATTGGCGTTATACCTTCAAAACGAAATGGTTTTTATGAAAATCCAGCAGACCCTCATCCCGCATTTTCCCAAGCTCCAGAGAAAGTCCGCTGCGCTCCACCGCGAGGTAATCCGCAAGCTGCTGTCTGGAAAAGGGAATATCGAATTCATATTTTCCGAGCCGCTGTGCCTCTGCGGAAAAATAGGACATCAGCTTTGCGCGCGTTGTGCGCTGCCCCATGTGCGTCAGCTTTTCGCTGAAGCGCAGGTTTTTCTCTGCAAGCTCGCCAAGCAGATTTCGGATGATATGGCTATGATGCGCACAGGCGGAGGAGCACACATGCAGCACACGCTTTATGTTCAAATACAGCACCGTAACAGCCGTTTCTGCCACAACGCTTACATTCAGCACAGAGCCGGGCGCGCAGGCATAGGCGGCGGCAAAGGTCTGCCCCACCCCTGCCTTGGAAATGATGTTGCGGTTGCCCCAGATGTCCTCCTGTATGATTAGAATACTGCCCGACAGCACAAGACCGATGGCATCTGCCGTATCCCCGATGCGCAGCAGCAGGGCATCCTTGGGAAAGCTTTCCTTTCTTGTTTCCAGACAGGAGAGCATTGCGGTCAGCTCCTCCTCGGAAACGCCCGAAAAAAGCTGAGAGGAACGGATGATGGAAAAAAATTCTTTCATAAAAACCCTCTTTTCGTTGAAAATTCAACCGACTTGTTGAATTTAGCATACTATAATGAAAACAAAAAAGCAAGGAGGTTTTTATTGTGAAAAGAAGAATCATTGAAATTGATCAAAATAAATGCAATGGCTGCGGTGCTTGTGCCGCCGCTTGTCACGAAGGCGCAATCGCTATGGTAAACGGGAAGGCGCAGCTGATGCGCGATGACTACTGCGATGGTCTGGGCGATTGCCTGCCTACCTGCCCCACTGCCGCGATTACCTTTGTGGAGCGCGAAGCGGCAGCGTATGATGAAAAGGCTGTGGAGGAAAATAAGCGTAGAAGGCTACAGGAAAAAATGCAGACAGAAGGGATGACACTCCCCTGCGGATGTCCGGGAAGCCAGTCCAGAACAATCGCACACGAAGAATCCGCCGCGGCTTGCAATACAGAGGCGGTCAGCCGCCTGTCCCAGTGGCCTGTGCAGATTAAGCTGGTTCCCACACGCGCACCGTATTTTGACGGCGCAAAGCTGCTGATTGCCGCAGACTGCACCGCGTATGCCTATGCCGCCTTCCACGAAAAATTCATCAAGGGACATATCACCCTTGTGGGCTGTCCGAAGCTGGACAGTGTGGATTATTCCGAGAAGCTGACCGAAATCATTCGCGAGAATGATATCAAAAGTGTCACCATTGTCCGCATGGAGGTTCCCTGCTGCGGCGGTCTGGAATTTGCGGCAAAAACGGCATTACAGCAGAGTGGGAAATTTATTCCATGGCAGGTTGTGACCATCTCCACAGACGGCAGAATTCTAGATTAAAAAGAGGACAAAGAAGAAAGCGAGGGTTTCAAATGGGCAACAAAATGTTTTGTTTTCAGTGTGAGCAGACGGCAGGATGTACCGGCTGTATGGGAAATGCAGGCGTTTGCGGCAAAACCGCTGATGTGGCACAGCTGCAGGATGAACTGACAGGGGCGCTGATTGGGCTTGCGCGCGCAACGGACAATGCCCCCGATGTGAATGACGGCACATGGCGGCTGATGATTGAGGGATTATTTACCACCGTTACAAATGTAAGCTTCAACGAAAAGACACTGCGCGAGCTGATTGACCGCGTACATGCGGAAAAGGCAAGGCTTGTGCCCGACTGTTCGGACTGTGCTGCTCCGTGCGGTCGCGCTGCCGATTACGATATGGCAAGGCTCTGGAATGCGCAGGAGGATATCCGCAGCCTGAAATCCCTGATTCTGTTCGGGGTGCGCGGCATGGCGGCCTATGCGCATCATGCTCTGGTGCTGGGCTATACCGATGATGCGGTGAACGATTTCTTCGCAAAGGCGCTTTTTGCTGTCGGCGAGGATTGGGGCATGGAGGAGCTGCTGCCCATCGTGATGGAGGTCGGTGAGAAAAACCTCAAGTGCATGGCGCTTCTGGATCAGGCAAATACCGAAAGCTATGGCACGCCCACACCTGTTACCGTTCCGCTGACTGTGGAAAAGGGGCCGTTTATTGTGATTTCCGGTCACGATCTGCATGATCTCAAGCTGCTGCTGGAGCAGACCGAGGGCAGGGGTATCAATATTTATACCCATGGCGAAATGCTGCCTGCACATGGTTATCCCGAATTGAAAAAATATGCGCATCTCAAGGGCAACTTCGGCACAGCATGGCAGAATCAGCAGAAGGAATTTGCAGAGCTGCCTGCGCCGGTGCTGTTTACCACCAACTGTCTGATGCCGCCGAAGGCAAGCTATGCCGACCGCGTATTTACCACAGAGGTGGTATCCTATCCCGAAATGACGCATATCGGCGCGGATAAGGACTTCACCCCTGTGATTGAAAAGGCGCTGGAGCTGGGCGGTTATGCCGAGGATAGAATGTTTACAGGCATCAATGGCGGCAATACAGTGATGACAGGCTTTGCCCGCGGTACTGTGCTTGGGGTGGCGGATAAAGTCATCGAGGCTGTGAAAGCCGGCGCAATCAGACATTTCTTCCTTGTTGCAGGCTGCGATGGGGCGCGTCCCGGACGCAATTACTATACGGAGTTCGTAAAACAGACCCCTGCGGATACGGTTGTGCTGACGCTTGCCTGTGGCAAATACCGCTTCAATGACCTTGACCTTGGCACCATTGGCGGTCTGCCCCGTCTGATGGATATCGGGCAGTGCAATGATGCTTACAGTGCGATTCAGATTGCCGTTGCGCTTGCCGATGCGTTCGGCTGCGGCGTGAATGATTTGCCGCTGTCTATGGTGCTTTCCTGGTATGAGCAGAAGGCGGTGTGCATCCTGCTGACCCTGCTGTATTTGGGCATCAAGAATATTCGCCTTGGCCCGACCCTGCCGGCATTTGTTTCGCCCAATGTGCTGCAGTACCTTGTGGAGAATTTCGGGATTGCACCAATCACGACTCCGGAGGAGGATTTGAAGCAGCTGCTGCAGGAGGCTTAAAATAAGATATCTCTCATGAAAAGGCAACCCAAATGGGTTGCCTTCTTTTTTATTGTAGTGCCTTTAAACGAAACAAAACCACCCTCTTACGAAAAAATATTACAAATTAGGATATTTTTTATAAATTAAGGTTGTAATAGAAATCCCTTTTTGCTATAATTCAAATTGCATAAAATAATAAATTCCGCAGAAAACAAGCATAATTCGGCAAAGTAGGCGAAAGCCTATGACGCAAAGCTACAGGGCCTTTCAACTGGCAGCCAGCTGCAAAAAAACGAGCATTGCCGGATAGGGGCGGTGCTTTTTCTGTTTGTGAAGAAAAAAGGAATTTATTCGCATTGGGTATAAAGAAAGTACAGATAAAGGGAGGAAAAAATATGAAGAAAAATTATTATGCGAAGGCACTTGCGCTGACCGTAGCGGCAAGTATGGTTTCTGTGCCGGCATTCGCGGCGGAGGGGACGGACGACCCTCAGGCACAGGAGAAAACGGTGGAGCAGGACGAGCAGAAAGGGGAAAAATCTGCGGAGGAAGAGCAGGAAAAGACCGAGCAGTTCGTAAAGGAAAAAAAGATAGAAGATGGAATTTCCGCAGCTTCTGATGATGACCAAGAAACTGCCGTTGCAGAAGGGGAAGTTTTTGCAAAAGGGGTCTGCGGTGCAACTGAAGAAGATGAGGTTTCGTGGGAACTGGTAAAGAATGACGATGCATTATACTGCAAGGCGGAAGAAAACGGATATTCCTACGCAACAACAGATGAAGACGGATACGAAAAGGTAGATGGCTATACCTTGACCATTTCGGGGGAAGGCAACATTGCAGATTACTACGGGAAAAATATTACGATTGATAGCTTTGAGGGGGATATTGCTCCTTGGAGAAGAGCCTTACTCAGCGATGTCGAGGCTGACAGAACAACACAGGAGGTTGTTCCAATCACAAAGGTTATTGTAGAAGATGGCATTACAGGAATCGGTACAGATGCATTTTCTTATTTGGCGCTGAATGGGACAATTACATTTAATGAAAACGTAACCTATTACGGCAGCGGTGTTTATTCGTACTGCCCTTTGATTACGACGGTTGATTTTACAAATTTCAAGCCTAAAAATGTTTCGGATTATTGGATACCGGGTCATGAAATGCTGACAGGCAGTGCCGTTCCTTACGGATTTTTTGACAAAGATAAAAGTCTGAATACCTGTATAGTAGACGGAAAAACCTACACCGGTGAGCTTGCCCTGCCGGAACGGATTGACACCATCTGTACGGCGGCATTCCGCGGAACAGGATTTGACACTATCAATTTTGACAATGGCTTGAAGGATATAAAAGAAGTAGGCCCCTATGGCATGAGTAATCTGGCAAATATTGATACATTTACCTATCCGGGGAATGTGGACTTTTATAGCGGCGAGAGTCCCAACGGCAACAAAACGTCCAGTGTTGTATTAACTGGAAGCAGCATAAAAAAACTGATTATTCAGAAGGATGTAAAGGAATTGCCTGACGCTTTTGCTTATCAGCTGAAAGCGTTAGAGAAAGTTATCTTTGAGGGAGAAATAGAAAGTATTGGCTCGAATGCCTTCGGCGGATGCGAAAAGCTGGAATCCGTAGAGCTTGGTAAAGTGAAATCGATGGGGAATGGTGTATTTATCAACTGTCCTTCTCTGAAGTCCCTTAAAATCGAAGGGGATGAGAACTTGGTTCTTTCTTCTAATACCGTAGCGAGCTGGGGAACAAACTGGCCCGGTGCCGCACCCTTGGAAACCTTTGAACTGGGTGCAGGGACAATCAATTTCAACCTGAACGGGAAAAAGGATACTCTTAAAGAGGTAAAGCTTGGTGACGGGGTTAAGGATATTCCCGATTATTTTTTAAGTGGATGTACCAAATTGGAAACACTTGAAATCGGGAACGGCATTACAAAAATCGGGAATCGTGCTTTTCAACAGACAAACATTACAAGCATTGCAATTCCGGACAGCGTAACAGTTATTGGGAAACAGGCATTCAATAGATGTACTTCTCTTAAAGAGGTAAATATTTCAAAGAATTCTAAACTTGAAACAATTGGAGACGGTGCATTTTATGATACAAGAGTGCTGAAAATGTATCTTCCCGGCGGAGTAAAAACGCTTGGCAGCGGTGCTTTCCAGAGAACACCTGTGGAAATTTATGATTTGAGTGATGTCTATTCTTCTGATTTTACCATCGGGGATTGGTGCATCAATAACTGGTATAATACTAAAGAAGGCGAAGTGGCACCTGAATGGGCAAATAATCATAAGGATATTTATGTAAATAACAACGACATCTTAAATGCCTTATTAGCTGACAAGAAAGCCGGTTCTGTGACTAAAACCTGCTATGTGACAAACGGCGGAACAGTTGATATGACAAAGACAGGCTTTGATGCAGTTTCTCGTCCGGGCTACACTGTGGAATGGCACAAAAACGCAGATTTTTCCGATACGGCATATACAGGTGAGCCTCAGAACGGCCAAAACTACTATGCAAAATGGACTTTGAATGATTCTACAAATACGATTGAAGTTACTTATGACGCGAATATCAGCGGTGTAACGGCAAAAACGTATGCTGAAATTAAAGGAAATGAGCATCTTGCAAAAGCAAGCAGCTTTAGCCGTGCAGGCTATACATTTACCGGATGGAACACAGCGAAAAATGGCACAGGCACTGCCTATGCGGTTGGTGATATTATTCCCACGACCGCGGATATTACCGTTTATGCGCAGTGGAAGCTGAATGCACCTACAGTTTCCGTAACAGGCAATGCGACAAAGCAGTATGACGGCGGGAATGTTACTCTCACAGCGGCAACGTCTGTTTCTGGTGTTACATATCAGTGGCAGAGGGACGGCGTAAATATTGATGGTGCAACAAATGCCACATATACCGTGAAAAATGTTGCGGACAGCGGAAGCTATACCGTTAAGATTACGGATACAGAAGGTAAAACAGCCGTAAGCAATGCGACAGCAATTTCCATTACAAAGAAAGAGGTAGCAGTGCCTACGGTGGAAAGCAAGATCTATAACGGCACAGTATTGACAGCAGATGTAACCGCAACAGCTGATTATGATGTTACAAAGAATGAAGGCGGAAAGAATGCCGGTGTGTATGACGTTATTTTAACCTTGAAGGATGCAGATAATTATAAGTGGGCTGACAGCGAAGAAGCTGCAAAAACGATTCCTTTTACAGTTGCACCCAAGAAGGTAGAATTAACTGTAGATAATAGCACATTGAAAGGCGCAGGCAGCGTTACATTTACGGTTGACGGCGTTTGCAACGGAGATACAGCAAAGGTTGTATGCGACGTTGACAGCATTAAGGTAGAGGGCTTAAAGGCTTCTTTGCCGAATGCAACTATGGAGTATACATTTACAACAGACATGGGCGGCAATTATGAACCTGCAAGCTGTGTTGTTTCCGTAACACGCAGAAAATCCGGTTCTTCTTCCTCTGACACTTCCGCCCCGACCTACGGCGTAAGCACAGGCAAGACGGAAAACGGCGAAATCTCCGTTACCCCCGCGAAGGCAGAAGCCGGCGAAACAGTGACCATCAAGGCAACCCCCGACAGCGGCTATCAGCTGGACAAGATGACGGTAAAGGACAAAAACAACAGCGCCGTAAAGCTGAAAAAGGTGAACGATAACGAATACACATTTACCATGCCTGTCGGCAAGGTTTCCGTGGATGCGACATTCGTGCAGAAGGATGCGGCGGATGATAGCAACGCGGCTGAAGCAGGCAAGACCATTAAGCTGCAAATCGGCAGCCGTATCGTTAACGTGGATAACGAAGCAGTGATTTACGATGCTGCACCCGTCATCCGCAATGACAGAACTCTGGTGCCTATCAGAATTATCACCGAGGCTCTGGGTGGCAAGGTGGATTGGAACGGCGCGACCAAAGAGGTTACGCTCTCCATCAACGATAAGGAAATCAAGATGACTATCGGCAAGACGCTTGAAAAATATGGCGTTGCACCTGTTATCATCGACGGACGTACCTTCGTACCCGTGCGCTTCGTGGCAGATGAGCTTGGCGCAAACGTCGCTTGGGACGATGCAACCAAAACAGTGACAATCAAAACCGCTCGATAAGGCAATTCGGCGTTCATCAGAAATGGTGAACGCCATTTTTTTGTCCCGTTTGCGAAAAAGTATTTGACAACAGGGGGCGTTTTTGGTATACTAACTATTGCAGTAGGCGTTTTGTGGAGATGTACTCAAGAGGCTGAAGAGGTGCCCCTGCTAAGGGTATAGGTCATTAACGTGGCGCGAGGGTTCAAATCCCTCCATCTCCGTAGAAAAGAGACTATCGAAGGATAGTCTTTTTTATTTTGTAAAATTGAACCCATAAGGTGCGCCCAGATAAGAAACCATGAATTCTGAAATGCTGAAAGGTACGTCTACTACGTCAGTTTTCCTTGACAGCCTAAGTCAAAGGATGCCTGCGGGAAACTTCCTTGTATCCGTAGCCTTTCCGCTATTTCATTTTCTTCATGTTTTCTTATTGGGGCACACCTTTGCGCCACAATGGCGCGGGAGTAGAGGGCGACCGCTGCCAGTGGCAGGGGGAGGGAGCCCGAAACTGCGAGAAATAAGGAGTGCATGGAGAGAGCAAAGCGAAGGACAATGCACGACTATATTTCGAGGTGGGCAGTTCAAATCCCTCCATCTCCGTAATGGAAAAGGCTATCAAAAATGGTAGCCTTTTTTTGTGGCGCAATGCAAATCATATTTTAATAGGAAGCTTTTTGGCGTTTCGATTCCCCGAAACGTCTTTTTTTATACCTTGAGACTCCCTGAGACTTGGCATCTGCTATTCTCCATGACAGAAAGGAGGAGAGCAAAATGTATGTTACAGGGGACACGATTATCCGCTTTGCGACCGTTCTGGGAGCATTAGGCACGCTTGGAGCCCTGCTTTACCGCAGCTTTCACTGGATGGAGCAGCAGAAGGCACAGCAGGCGGAAATCGAGAACATCAAAAAGGAGCAGTGCGTTATATGCTACGGGCTTTTGGCAACACTGGACGGGCTCAAGCAGCTTGGCGCAAACGGCAATGTCAGTGATGCCTATCAGAGACTGGAAAAGCATCTGAATCAATCGGCGCATGAATGAAAGGGGGAAATGGAATGAAGGAAATTTGGAAAGAAGCTGTCGGAAATCTGCTGACGGTGAAAAGTATTGTAACATTGGTGCTGACACTGGTATTTTCCGTTCTGGCAGTCACAAGCCGTATTGACGGCGGGCAATTTCTGAATATTTTTTCGATTGTGATTGCATTTTATTTCGGCACACAGCACAGGAAAAGCATGACGCAGGAAGTGGCACAGGAAAAGGGGGATGCGGAATGACGGGGAATGAATTGGTTGCATTTGCGAGAGGAAAGATTGGCACGCCTTATGTTTATGGCATGAAGGGCAAGGTGCTGACGCAAAAGACGTATGACCGGCTGAGAATCCTTTTTGGGCCGCTGGTCTGGGAGAGCGACGCGGCGAAAATCGGGCAGGTTTGTGTAGATTGCAGCGGTCTGATTTCGTGGGGGACAGGCATCCTCCGCAATTCGCAGGGCTATCATGACACAGCGGATGCGGTATTTCCCATCGCGACCATCGGGCAGGCACCCATTGGGGCGGCGGTCTGGCGCAAGGGGCATATCGGCATTTACATCGGCGGCGGAAAATACATCGCGGCGGACGGCAGTGCCTACGGTGTGCGAATCGGCGCTGTTGCGGGCAGCGGCTTTACGCATTGGTTCCGCTTGAAGGATATTGCCTATGAAAGAAAGGAGGACGAAATGGTTACAAAGGAAACGATTTTTTATAATGATAAGGCATACACCGTCAGCCTCATCCGCAAGGACGGCGTAACATACCTGAAGACCAGAGATATTGCGGAAATTTTAGGCTTAGCGGTCGGCAGCAGGGGAAAGGCACCGGTCTTAGCAGACAAGCCTACTGCATAAATAAAACAATTTTATATCAGAATTTTATCCCTTTCGGACGAAAGGGATTTTTTGTTTAATTGAATAAAAATATAACAGTACGATTTTTTATTTTTCCTGTGCGAAGGAAACAAAGAGCAGGAAAATTTTTCATCTGATATTGTTCAGTTTTCATTTTTGCCAATAAAAGCGTATTTTACTTTACCCAAAAAAGAGAAAATGAACTATTTTTCAGTCTGTTTTCCTATTTTTCACAGGATGCGGTTGGACATTTTTTCACATCGTTCAAAAAAATGTACGAAAAACTATACAAAAATACCTGAGTTTGTAGAAAATTTCACAGTACCCCTTGCCTTTCTCAGGAAAAGTGGTATACTGATACTGTATTCGGGTAGGGATTTTCAGGAATTCATTGTGCGATTAGATACACGCTGAACTTTTTTTCAGGATGTGGTTTGCGCGTATCGGCAGAATGAGCCGAAGATCCTCCGAGAAGAGTACGCAGTTCTTCAAATACAAAATATCTATATCAAAAGGAGAAGTGAAAAACATGAGAATTTCCGACAGAGTGCAGGCAATGCAGAACTCCCCTATTAGAAAATTTAACCCTATGGCTGACGCAGCTGAAGCAGCAGGCGTTAAGATTTATCACCTGAACATCGGTCAGCCCGATATTGAAACACCTTCCGTATTCTGGGAAGCAGTAAAAGGCTTTGACCAGAAGGTACTGGCTTACGCTGGTTCTTGGGGTCTGCCCGAGCTGCAGGACGCTATCGTTGATTACTTCAAGAGATTCGACATGAATCTGGAAAGAAATGACGTTCTGATTACAGCAGGTGGTTCCGAAGCGCTGACACTGACATTCCTGTCCATCATCAACCCCGGTGATGAAGTTATCGTAGCTGAACCATACTACACAAACTACCTGACATTCATTCAGGCTGCTGACGGTGTTGTAAAACCCGTTACAACATACGCTGAAGAAGGCTACAAATATGCAATCAAGGAAAGACTGGAAGCAGTTGTTACAGATAAGACAAAAATGATCTCCATCGTTAACCCCGGTAACCCTACAGGCTGCATCCTGTCCAGAGAAGACATGAGAGTTATCGCTGACTTCGCTAAAGAACATGATCTGTGGATTCTGGCTGACGAAGTTTACAGAGAATTCGCTTATGACGGCAGAGAAATGACATCCTTCGGTCAGCTGGCTGACATCGAAGACAGAGTTATCATCATCGACTCCGTTTCCAAGAGATTCTCCGCTTGCGGCGCTCGTATCGGCTGCATGGTTTGCAAAAACAAAGAATTCATGGCACAGGTATTCAAGATTGCTATGGGCCGTCTGTGTGTTCCTACACTGGACATGGTTGGCGCAACAGCAATGTACAAACTGCCTGCTGACTTCTTCAATAGCGTAAGAGCAGAATATGAACACAGAAGAGACGTTGCTTATGATGCACTGATGAAGATCCCCGGCGTTGTTTGCCAGAAACCCGGCGGTGCTTTCTACATCACATGCAAACTGCCTGTTGAAAATACAGAAGATCTGCTGCTGTTCCTGCTGAACGAATTCAGAGAAAACAATGAAACAGTTATGTACGCTCCCGCTGAAGGCTTCTACGCAACACCCGGTCTGGGCAGAGACGAACTGCGTATCGCTTACATCCTGAAAGCTGAAGATATGGCTAGAGGTATTGAACTGCTGGGCAAAGGTATCGAAGCATACAAAGCAAAAGGCGGCAAATAATTCAAGCTACATAAATTGAGTTAAGCATTGGCTTTGCACGTTAGGACGCTCCAATCGGGGCGTCCTTTCTCTATGCCGAAAAGCAACGAAACAAATCTGTTATATCCGTTACAAATGCTTAACAGATTTACAACAGATTTATGACAAATTGCACGATTTCTTTCTTTTTTTCGGTGCTTGTGGTATGATGAAAAAAATGAGTTATGGGGTTTTTTAGGAATTTTAAGGAGGTTTTGCAAATGGAGGAAAACAGAGAATTGACAAGAGCGGAGATTGTGGAGCAGGATGCAAAGGAATGCTTCAAGCAGGGTCTGAACTGTTCGGAATGTGTGATGACGGCATTTCTGAATCATTTTGACACAGGGCTGCCCAAGGAGGTTGTAAAGCTTGCAACCGGCTTCGGCGGCGGCATGGGACATACAAAAAACACCTGCGGCGCAATTACGGGCGCGGTTATGGCGCTGAGTGCCATTGTGGGCAGAGAAAATCCTGCGGCAAAGGAAACGGTAGGCGAGAGAATTACCGAATTGCAGCAGGGCATTTATCCCATTGTCGGCAAAATGGTAAATGAAATCAAGGATGAATACGGCACGCTGATCTGCTCTGAGCTTTCTAATCCCTTCGGTGATTTCGCATGCAAGGAAAGAAAGAAAAACTGCATGACTATGATTATGCACTGCGCAAATTTGGCGGCGAAATATGCAGAAGAAGTGCAGAAATAAAAAGCAATGATAACGTAATATAAAAGGAATATTGTAATAACGAACATAAGATTTGGTGATTGAGATGAAAAAAGTATTTTTGGGGCTTCTGGCGGCACTGATGCTTACCGTGCCTGCCTTTGCCCATCCGTTGATTACGGTTTATGTAGATGGAGAACAGTTAAGCTTCGACCAGCCGCCCATCATTCAGGATGACCGCACACTGGTACCCATGCGGAAAATCTTCGAGGCACTGGATGCACAGGTAATCTGGGATGAAGCAGACCAGACGGTTATGGCAATGCACAATGAGGATATCATTATGCTGCAGATTGGCGAAGCAGGTCTGTATAAAAACGGCGAATTGGTTTATACCATGTCTGTCCCTGCGCAGATTATCAATGACCGCACACTGGTGCCTCTGCGCGCCGTTGCGGAAAGCCTTGGCGCATCCGTTGCGTGGGATGGCGTGAAATATGTCATTGATATCCATTCGGACGGCACCTCCAAAAAGCCTACGGGCAGTGAGCAGCAAGCACCGCAGGTTGGCGGCTATACGTCCTCTGTCCTTGCGGCGGACGGCACAGAGGTGCTGCATGTGGAGCTGAAATGTGACGAGGTTGCGGGGCAGGCGGCAGTCAATACTGCCATGGCACAGGCTACCTTCAACGAAGGCAAAGCCTTTTTGCAGACCTATAAGGCGCAGGCGTTGCAGGCATACGCCAATGATCCCAACGGCTTCCAGCCCTATTACTGCGTGGGTGCGTATAACGTAACACGCAGCACAAACGGCTATGCTTCCTTCTTGGGAACGGTTTCCTCCTACGCAGGCGGCACAGAGCAGGCGCAGTATACCTCTCATACCTATGCCATGAGCAGTGGCAGGGAGTGCGCCTTGAGCGAGCTGGTTTCCGATAGTCAGGCGGATTTGCAGGCACTCTGGAAGGCATCCTTTACAGCGCTGATTGAAGCGGACGAGGATGCGTTCTACAGCGATGCGGAAAGCAGATTGGCAAGAAGTCTGAATCAGGTGCAGTTCTACCTGACAGATAGCAGCATTGTTTTCTATCTCTCCCCCGGCATCATTGCCCCTGCGGCAACGGGTGCGGTGTCCTTTGAAATTGCATATCAGATTTAAAGAGAAGGCATAAAATAGGATTTTTTACGAAAAATAGAGAAACAAAAGAGAAAAGGAGGGAGTGCGGATGTGTACCGCAGTAAGCTATCATACCAAAGACCATTATTTCGGCAGAAATCTGGATTTTGAGTGTTCCTATGGGGAGAGCGTGACGATTACCCCCAGACGCTTTTTGTTTAGCCTTCCCGAAGGGGCGGAATTTCGGACAAAGTATGCCATGATTGGCATGGCGCACGTTGCCGAGGGAACGCCGTTATATTATGATGTGGTCAACGAAAAGGGGCTTGCCATGGCAGGCCTGCTGTTCGCGGGCAATGCAGTCTATCAGAAGCGGCAGGAGGGGAAGGACAACATTCCCTCGTGGGCGCTGCTGCCTTGGATTTTGGGGCAATGCGAAACCGTAGCAGAGGCAAGGGTGCTTTTGGAGCGGATTGCAGTGACAGATGAGCCGTTCAGCGAGGCCTTACAGCCCAGCCCGATGCACTGGATGCTTGCGGATGCGGCGCAATGCCTTGTGATAGAACAAATGGCAGACGGACTGCATCTTTATGATAACCCGATTGGCGTTTTGGCGAATAATCCGCCCTTTCCCTTTCACAGAGAAAATATCAGGCAATATCTGAATGTTACCGCAGAGCCGGCGCAGGATCGCTTCAGCGGACAGGAGCTGCTTTCCCCTTTCAGCCGCGGCATGGGTGGGTTTGGACTGCCGGGCGACCTTAGCTCTGCCTCTCGGTTTGTGCGGGCTGCCTTTGTGAAATTAAACTCTCGTTCCGCAGAGGGAGAAAAAGAGAGTGTCAGCCAGTTTTTCCATATTCTCGGCGCAGTGGAGCAGCAGAGAGGATGCTGCTATCTGGGCGAGGGAAAATATGAGATTACCATATACAGCTCCTGCTGCAATCTGGAGAAGGGGATTTACTATTATAAGACCTATGACAATCACAGCATTACGGCAGTGGAGCTGCACAAGGAAAATCTGGACGGAGAGGAATTGATTTGTTATCCCTTGGCTTAAGCCGTTTCTCTCCTTTACGATACAATGCAAAAAGGAGGATATTATGGAACTGATATTGGCTTCGGCCTCACCGCGCAGGAAGGAATTACTGGAAAAAATCGGGCTGCCCTTTACGGTACAGCCTGCCAAAGGCGAGGAACGCATCACGCAGAAAAGCCCTGCGGCGGTTGTTATGGAATTATCCCGACAGAAGGCAGAGGAAATCGCAGCAGCGCAGACCGGGGATTGCATTATCATCGGGGCGGATACGGTGGTTGCTAAGGGCGAGAAAATCATGGGCAAGCCGAAGGACGCGGCGGATGCAAAGCAGATGCTCAGAAGCATTGCCGATGACTGCCATCAGGTCTATACGGGTGTCACGCTTATCCGCACGGGTGCGCATCCCCAAAGCGTCACCTTTCAGGAAAAAACAGACGTATGCCTCTATCCGATTTCCGATGCGGAGGCGGATGCCTATATTGCAAGCGGCGACCCGATGGATAAGGCGGGTGCGTATGGCATACAGGGCGATTTCGCGATTTATGTGAAGCGCATCGTAGGAGATTACTATAATGTGGTGGGTCTGCCGATTGGCAGAGTCTATCAGGAATTGAAGCGGATGCTTTTTGTCAAAAAATGAACGGTTTTTCACTTTTTTTATGGAAAATGAAAGATTTGCCAGTCTTATTGTTGACAGACAATAAAAAATAGTTTGTTTAATGATGAAAATTTGTGCATTTATTTGGTTGACACTAAAATATATTTTAGTTATACTTGTAGACGTTAAAAGTAATAGCTTCCATATATACAATTTACTTACCTTCCCCCCTGAAGTACCGTTCAGGGGTATTTTTTTGCCTGCGGCTAAGTCAAAAACAGGTTTTTGACTTGGGGGACAGAGGAATAAACGAATGGGTTCCGGCGGCGGAGCCTGGAAACCCATCGTTTTCCTCGGCGGAACTAAATTCCGCCTGCGGAGTTAATTCGGGGAAGAATTCCCCGAACCCCTCTTTCCGTTCTCGCTGTTTTCTATAAAAGTTTAAAATATTAAACTTTTTGTTTATTTTCTCTTGATTTTTTTCCTATTTTCGATATAATAGTCTGGGTTTAGTAAAAATATTCTGAAAGTTTAGCAATACTAAAACAGGAAAGGAAGATGACTGCTGTGGAAATTGGCAGGAAAATTAAGCAATTACGCATACAGAAGGGGCTGACGCTGGAGGAGCTTGCCAGCCGCAGCGAGCTGACAAAGGGCTTTCTTTCTCAGCTAGAGCGAGAGCTGACCTCGCCCTCCATCGCAACCCTGAACGATATTGTAGAGGCGTTGGGCAGCTCCTTAGCGGAGTTTTTCAAGGAGGAGGAGCAGGAGCAGCTTGTCTTTCATAAAAAGGATTTTTTTGTGGATGAGCGCGAAATCTACACCATCAACTGGATTGTGCCGAATACGCAGAAAAACGCCATGGAGCCGATTTTGATTGAGCTGCCGCAGGGCGGAGATTCCTTCGTGATGGACCCCCACAGCGGCGAGGAATTCGGCTATGTCCTGGAGGGAGCGATTATCCTTATGGTCGGGGAGGAAAAGCATATCGTCCATAAGGGCGAAACCTTCTATCTTTCGGGCAAAAGCCGCCATTATCTGAAAAACGAGAAGAAAACAACCGCAAAGGTGCTTTGGGTTTCCACGCCGCCTTTGTTTTAAGTATTGAGTACAAGGAGGATATGAAATGAAGAAAAAGCTGATTCAGTTCAAAAATATCGTCAAGAGCTATGAGGACGGCAAGGTCGTTCTGAAGGGAATTGATCTTGATATTTACGAAAATGAATTTGTGACGCTCCTCGGCCCTTCCGGCTGCGGGAAAACAACGCTTTTGCGTATTTTGGGCGGCTTTTTGCAGGCAGATCAGGGCGAGGTGCTGTTTGACGGGCAGGAAATTTCCAAGCTGCCCCCCTATAAAAGAGAAATCAACACGGTATTCCAGAAATATGCCCTTTTCCCCCACATGAATGTGTATGATAACATTGCCTTCGGCTTGAAGCTGAAAAAGGAGCCGAAGGACATCATCGAGCAGAAGGTAAAGCGTATGCTCAAGCTGGTAAATCTGGAGGAATTTGCGGACAGAAGCGTCACTGCCATGTCCGGCGGTCAGCAGCAGCGAATCGCCATTGCGCGTGCGCTTGTCAATGAGCCGAGCGTACTGCTTTTGGATGAGCCTCTTGGCGCGCTTGACTTAAAGCTCAGAAAGGAAATGCAGCAGGAGCTGAAAAAAATTCAGCAGGAGGTCGGCATTACCTTTATTTATGTGACGCATGATCAGGAGGAAGCGCTGACCATGTCCGATAAAATCGTTGTCATGCGAGAGGGCGAAATTCAGCAGATTGGCAGCCCTACTGATATTTATAACGAGCCTGTCAATGAATTCGTTGCGAACTTCATCGGCGAATCCAATATCATTGAAGGTATGATGGTGGATGATTACAAGGTTGTGTTCGGCGGCAGACGCTTTGACTGCGTGGATAATGGCTTTGGTAAAAATGAGGTGGTTGATGTTGTCATCCGTCCGGAGGATTTGGATATTGTCCCCCGCGGCGAGGGCAAGCTGAAGGGCGTTGTCAAATCTGTTCTCTTTAAAGGGGTGCATTATGAAACCATGGTGGAAACAAAGGTCGGTACGGAAATCACCGTAAAAATGGCAGTTTCCAATGACAGCCCCGTTTATAATGAAGCGGCAAACGAAAAAATGTCCGCCAACGATTTCTATTTGGATATGGAGGACGTAGAGGAGCTGGACGAAGCAACCATCATTGCCCGTGCGGACGCGCAGGCATGGAATCCCGATGAGGATGAATTTATCTCCATCAAGGAGGTGGATTATGATATCAAAAAGGAAAACGGCAAATATCCCGTTACCTTCTCCACGGCCGCAGGCACCTCCGTTACGGTCAATATGATTGTAAAGGATGAAAACCGCGTGACAAGCACCGAAAACGAGGAAGAAATCTATGCCATGAACTTCTTTAAGAAGGTGGATGAAATTCAGGAAGCGGTTGCACTGGATACCGACCTGAAAACATGGGCGAATGCTTCCGCGTGGAGCCTTGAGGATGACACGGCTGTTGAAATTACGGATGTCAAATATGATTTTGACCCCGAAACCATTACCCCCGGCATTTATGATGTGACCTTTGCCACAAAGGGGTATGAATATAAGATTGACACCACGGATAAGTTCGAGGTGGGCGATGAGGTTGGGCTGACCTTCCAACCCGAAGATATCCATATCATGTCGAAGAACAATTATTAAGAAAGGGGGCGTGATAAGTGAAACAATTTCGTAATATGCTCTATCCGTATGTGGTCTGGCTGTTTATCATGGTCTTAGTCCCCATGCTGATGATTTTATTATATGCCTTCACAACCGCAGGCAATGAGGTAACCACCTTCCGCTTTACGCTGGATAACTTCTCCCGTTTTCTGACGGATACGGTTTTTCTGGATGTACTGAAGCGCTCCCTGCTGATTGCAGTTGTGACAACGGTGGTCTGCGTGCTTTTAGGCTACCCCATCGCCTATACGATTGCCAAGGGACCTGAACGCAGCGGCTTCTTCTGGATTATGCTGATTACTCTGCCGACATGGATTAACATGCTGGTGCGTACCTATGCGTGGGTGGGTATTTTGCAGGATGATGGTCTGGTGAACCGTTTTCTGGGGATGCTCGGCATTGGCTCCTTCCACATGCTCTATACCACCTTTGCAGTTGTTCTGGGGATGGTCTATAACTTCATTCCCTTTATGATATTGCAGATTCATTCCTCCCTTGCGAAGATGGATAAAAGCCTGCTGGAGGCGGCGAGCGACCTTGGCGCAACGCCCATGCAGAGCTTTCTGAAGGTGACACTGCCCCTTTCCCTGCCCGGTGTGCTGAGCGGGATTACGCTGGTGTTCCTGCCTGCGGTGTCCAGCTTCTTTATTCCGAAGCTTCTGGGCGGCGGACAGTATGTACTGGTCGGCAATGTCATTGAAACACAGTTCTTAACCAGCGGCGACTGGAACTTCGGCTCTGCCATTTCCCTGATTATGGCAGTGATCATTATGCTTTCCATGTGGCTGACGCGCAAGGTCGATACAGACCCTGCGGCAAACGGAAAGGGGGCGTAAGGGATGCAGGATAACCGAAAAACAGGCATCGGTGGGAAAGTCCTTCTGGCATTGACCATGATTTTTTTCTATCTGCCGATTCTGTATATCATTGTATTTTCCTTCAACGGCTCCCGTTCGCTGACACATCTGGAGGGGTTCTCTCTCCGTTGGTATGAAAAGATGTTCGCGGACAGCAATATGATGGAAGCTGTTGTCTATACCATCGTGATTGCGGTGCTGGCAACGGTGATTTCTACGATTGCAGGCACTCTGGCGGCAATCGGGATGTCTCGTTCCAAAAAAATTCTGCGCAATCTGGTAGATCAGGTGAATAATCTGCCGATTCTCAACCCTGAGATTGTAACCGCTATCGGGCTGCTGATGTTTTTCAGCGCCCTTGGCGTGAAAAAGGGCTTTGTGACGTTGCTTCTGGCGCATATTATGTTCTGTATCCCCTATGTGATACTGTCTGTTATGCCGAAGCTGCGCTCCCTTGACCCGAACCTTGCGGATGCCGCCATGGACTTGGGCGCAACGCCCTTTCAGGCACTGACAAAGGTTATTGTGCCGCAGATTCAGCCGGGTATTATCTCCGGCGCATTGGTCGCCTTTACCATGAGCTTTGATGATTTCATCATTTCTTATTTCGTAACGGGCAACGGTGTCCAGAATATCTCTATTCTGGTATACACCATGTCTAAGCGTGTCAACCCGTCCATCAATGCGCTGTCCACTCTGGTGATTGTGCTGATTACCGTTGCGCTGACGGTTGTGAATGTCATTCCCGTTATCCGCGAAAAGCAGGGCAAAAGCGGTGCAGCCCTCGGCAAGCGCGGCATGGCGGTTTGCATGGCGGTTGTGGTTGCCATCACAGGCGTGAGCATTGCCATGCTCAGAAAGGGCGGCGGTGCTTCTCCGCAGGATGCCATTGCGAAATATGGCTCTGATACCTTAAAGCTGTATATCCCCGGGGAATACATGAGCGAGGAGCTGATTCCAAACTTTGAAAAGGAATATGGGGTAAAGGTAATTGTGGAACTTTTCGATTCCAACGAGATGATGTATACGAAGCTGCAGGCAGGGGATTCCTATGACGTTGTCGTTCCCTCTGATTATATGATTCAGCGTATGCTTGCAGATGATGCCCTGCAGGAATTGGATAAAGACCTGATTCCCAATCTGGATAACCTGACCCCTGAGGTGAAGAATCTCCCCTATGACCCCGACAATACCTATTCTGTACCGTATTTCTGGGGCAGCGTCGGCATTATCTATAACCATAACAACGTAGACCCTGCCGAGGTGGAGGAGCAGGGCTTTGATATCCTGCGCAACCCGAAATATAAGGGGCATATCTATATGTACGATTCCGAGCGTGATGCCTTCATGGTGGCGCTCAAGGCGCTTGGCTATTCCATGAATACAAGCGATGCTGATGAAATTCAAGCGGCGTATGAGTGGCTGCTGGATATGAATAACACCATGAACCCGACCTACGTCACAGATGAGGTTATTGATGGCATGGCGAATGGCAATAAGGACATCGCGATTGTATACAGCGGCGACGCAACCTATGTCCAGTCCGAAAATGAGGACATGAGCTACTGGATGCCCAAGGAAGGCACAAACCTCTGGTATGATGCCATGGTGGTTCCCAAAAACGCACAGAATCCCCTTCTGGCGCAGGAATTCATCAATTATACACTGACCTATGAAGCGGCACTGGGCAATTCCGAATATGTCGGCTATAGCTCTCCCAATGAGGAGGTTATGCTGGAGCTGAGCGGCGAGGAGGGCATGTACGGCGCATACGAAGCCTATATCCCTCGTTCCGGCTACGAAAAGGATGAGGTATTCCAGGATAATCCCATTCTGAAAAAGAAGATTGCCGAGCTTTGGATTAAGGTAAAGGCTTCAAAGGGGTGAGAGGAATGTTTGAAAAATGCAGACTGATTTGCTTAGGCAATGACGCAGGCAAGCAGGCGTGGCTTGCAGGCGGGGGAGAGCCGGCACTGGTTTTCTCCGCCAATCAGCTCAGGGGGCGGCTTGCCATCGGTGAGGCTTTGCCTGAACAGCTTGTATTTGACGGCAGTCTGAAGGATTGTATCCATATTTTTTCGGAGCAGTCCATAGAGGAGGGCAGCGAGCAAATCAATGCCTATCTGGAGCAGGGCGCAGCCGAATGGACAGAGAATGGCTGGGAGCAGTTCACCTGCCGCACGGCGGTGCTTGGCTGCTGTAGTGGATTTTATCTTTCCATCGTCAATAAAAAAGACTTATAAGTCGAAATCAGGATTTCGACTTGCACGAAAAAAAGAGATGTGAGTTTCACATCTCTTTTTTCTTTAAAAAAACATATCATAAATTATTTTAATAAACAGCAGTACGATTACCACAATCAGCATTTTGCGGATGACCGCTGCGCCTTTTTTAATGGCAACCCCTGCGCCTGCATAATTGCCGCAGATATTCAGCACTGCCGCAGGAATCGCAACCTTCCAATATACCGTTCCTGCCAGAATATACACTGCCAGAGAAGCACAGTTGGACGCAAGGTTCAGAAATTTTGCGTTTCCTGTTGCTGTCCGCATATCGTATTTCAGAATCAGGCAGAAGGCAATCAGTGCAAATGTGCCTGTCCCCGGTCCGAATAGACCGTCATACAGCCCAATCAAGCCGCCAATCAGCACGGAAAGGGCATATTTTTTCCGTTTGCCGAATCGGTCGGAATGGTTATCGTTACCCATGTTTTTGTTGATGAGCGTAATCACTGCCGCAACAGGCAGAATCACGAGGAGCATGGTTTTCAGCGTATGTGCATCCAGCACCAGTACGATTTTTGCCGCTATCGCGGAGCAGACAAACGCCCCTGCCGCCGCCAGCAGCCCCACGGGGATATCCACCATTTTGTTGCGGTAATACCGCAGGGTGGCGATTGCCGTGCCGCAGGAGGATGCAAATTTATTGCAGGCATAGACCATGTGAACGGGCAGGCCGCTGATGAGGTAGGCGGGAATGGTAATCAGACCGCCGCCCCCTGCAATGGCATCCAGAAAGCCTGCCAGAAAGCTTGCAAGCATCAGAAAAACGAAGCTTTGCGTTGAAATAATCAGGTGAAGCATGTTTCAATCCTCTTTTGTGATAGCTTCTGAAGCTGCTCAGGCTTCGCTTGCCTTTGTGGTAACGGTTTTCGTGGAGACGCCGTCAAGCATCCCCAGCTTGCCGGAAAGTGCGCTTGTCACGCTGCCGGGGGCATCCATCACAATGCAGATGATGGAAACCTTGCGTTCTCTGTAGGGAATCCCCATGCGCCCCACGATGTAGCTGCCGTATTCATGCAGAAGATCGTTCACTGCTGCCGCCTGCGCTGTGTCCTCAATGATAATGCTGATAACGGAAATGCGATTTTCCATAGGTTTTTCCTCCTTATTTTCATAAAACGGTATCCAAAGAATACGCCGAACCCTTCGTTCGGTCGCTACCTAGAAGGATAACAAATCTGCCGCCGCTTTGCAAGGAAAAACCATCCTTTCGCCGCCGTATAACAGCCATAATCAGAAAAACTTATCCTACGGATAAAAAATCCTTATCTTTTTTGGAAAATCTGCTATCATACGGCAAAAATCCCCTTTATTTTTCTCTGTTTCTATGCCGTTGTTTTGGTTGTATTACCTTTTTTTTTCGTTTAAAATAAAACTAGCGGAAAAAATTCTGCGGACTACAAAATAATACGGTTTGTTTTTTATACATAAGGAGGCACATCATGGGCGGCTTTTTTGGCGTAACAAGTAAAAATGACTGCGTTCTGGATATTTTCTTTGGCGTAGATTATCACTCTCATCTAGGCACAAAAAAAGGCGGTATGGCACTTCATAGTAAGGAAAAAGGATTTCAGAGAGAAATCCATAACATTGAAAACACACCCTTCCGTACAAAATTCGAGGATGATTTGTATGAATTTGAGGGCTGCGTTTCCGGCATCGGCTGTATCAGCGATAACGACCCTCAGCCCCTGCTTGTGCGTTCCCATCTGGGCACCTACGCTATTACAACCATCGGTGCGATTAACAATGCAGAGGAGCTGCTGCAGGCGGAATTTGATAAAGGGCATCAGTTTATGTCCCGTTCCACAGGCAACGTAAACGAGACGGAGCTGGTTGCAAGCCTGATTAACCAGAGGAGCGATCTCATCAGCGGCATCAAATATGCACAGGAGGCGATCGAAGGCTCTGTTACCCTTCTGATTCTGACGGAGGATGATGCAATCATTGCCGCAAGAGATAGACTGGGCAGACTCCCTGTTCTCATCGGGAAGGATGAGGAGGGCTATGCCGTTTCCTTTGAATCCTTCGCATATCAGAAGCTGGGCTATGAAAAGGATTATGAGCTTGGCCCCGGCGAAATCGTGAAAATTACCCCCGAAGGCTACAAAACCTTACAGCCTGCCGGCGAGGATATGAAAATCTGTGCCTTCCTCTGGAGCTATTACGGCTACCCTAACTCCAATTATGAGGGCGTTAATGTAGAAGTGATGCGTTATAAAAACGGCGAGATTATGGCGCGGGATGAAGCGGCAAGAGGAACACTCCCTGAGGTCGATTATGTCGCAGGTATCCCCGATTCCGGCGTGCCTCATGCCATGGGCTATGCGCAGGAAAGCGGCTATACCTATGCGCGCCCCTTCGTAAAATATACCCCGACATGGCCTCGTTCCTTCACACCTGCGAGCCAGAAAATCAGAAACCGCGTGGCAAAGATGAAACAGATTCCCGTACCCGAGCTGATCGAAGGCAAAAAGCTGCTCTTTGTGGATGACTCCATCGTTCGTGGTACGCAGCTTGGAGAAACCGTTGAATTCCTTTATAGCACCCATGCAAAGGAGGTTCACATGCGTTCTGCCTGTCCTCCCATCATGTATGGCTGCAAATATCTGAATTTCACAAGCAAGAGCAGTGAGGATGATTTGCTTGCACGCCGCATCATTCATGAATTGGAAGGGTTGCAGGGGGATGCGTATCTGGAAGAATATGCGGATGCCTCCACGGAAAGAGGACAGTGTATGCTGAAGCGCATTTGTGAAAAGCTTGGCTTCGCTTCCCTTGGGTTCCAGTCTCTGGATGGTCTTCTGGAGGCAATCGGTCTGCCTAAAGAAAAGGTATGTACCTATTGCTGGAACGGGAAAGAATAAAAATTGAAATAAAAAACAAACGAGAATATAAGAAAAGCCGAGAATCATTTGATTCTCGGCTTTTTGCGTGGGAATAAATGCACAGCCGCATGCCGTAGCGCAGGACTGCTCTGTAAAATGGATTCAGCTTGACAAATTGGAAGTTATCTGAGTAGTTTATATATTTCGTAGGCAACAGGTTCACACCACTCATTCGATGCATCTTCGCCCGGCACTTCAATTGCCAGATGAGAAAACCATTCATCCGGTGCGGCACCATGCCAGTGTTTCACTTCTGCCGGAATATTGATACAGTCACCGGGCTTCATTTCTACAGCATCTTTTCCCTCTTCCTGATAATATCCTCTTCCGGCAATACATACTAAGATCTGCCCACCTCCACTTTTTGCATGATGGATGTGCCAGTTATTTCTGCATCCGGGTTCAAATGTCACATTGAAAATTCCAACCTGAGAAGTGGAGATCGGTGCAAGAAAGCTTCTGCCGGAAAAATACTGTGCAAAGCCATCATTTGGTGCACCAATTGGGAATACCATCTTTTTTGCATGTGCCCGCATTGCTTCATCTTCGTATGGTAAATCTCCTTCACCTGCCACCCAAACTTCCTTTGCAAGATTGAAAACAGCCCATGCCTTTGGCCATCCTGCATAGAATGCGACATGTGTGATCACTGCAGCAATCTCTTTTTGTGTCACACCATGATTTTTTGCATTTTGAAGGTGATATTTTAAAGAAGAATCCGTAATTCCGGAAGCCATCAGGGCAACCACTGTAATGATACTTCTTGTTTTTACATCAATATCCTGGTTGTTCCAGTTTTCACCGAAAAGCACATCATCATTAAAATGTGCAAACTCCGGTGCAAATTCACCAAGTGCATTTCGTCCTGCTGTCTGTACTATTTTTTTCATATTCTGTATACCTCCATAGTACTGCTATTTATAAAGATTTTACCCACGCACTGATTTCCTGTTTTGTTCCACGATTTAACAGACTACCTTCTGTGATAATTGCATCTGGTGCGGATGGCTGCAATTCCTTTACAGTATTACCGAATCCACTTCCGCCGGATGTTGCAAAAAGCACGATCTTTTTACCACTAAAGTCATAGGCTTCCAAAAATGTATTGATGATTGTCGGAGCCACATACCACCAGATAGGGAATCCTAAAAGGATTTCGTCATAAGAACTCATATCCAACTCTTTCTTCATGATCTCCGGTCTGTATTTCTTATCACTCATTTCCACACTGCTTCGAGATTTTTTATTCATCCAGTCAAGATCAGCCTTTGTATATGGAACCTTCGGCTCAATCTCAAATAAATCCGCTTTTGCTTCCTCTGCAATCATCTCTGCTACTTTTTTTGTTGTTCCGCTTGCACTGAAAAATACGACTAGTTTTTTACTCATAATAAAAAACCCCTTTCTTTACGAATATTTCGCATAAAAATAGATGTAGAAGATTTGAATTTCTCTTATACACCTATTTTATACCTAGTTATTTTATTATGTCTAATGCTTATATTGAATTCTTTTCTATGCCTGAAAAGCATTTATTTCTTCTATCATTTTACTGACCGCCAAAGAATACGGGATGTTTCGCCTCCAGGCAATGACAGTACTTGTCATGATTTCGGGAGAAATTCTTCGCTGCACAAGAATGTCCTCTCTCCAATACTTTGCGGCACCTTCGATTGATATTGGATACCCCAATCCATTTGCCGCCATGACTCCTGCATTGGTTCCGAGATTACTCGTAAAAGCAATCTGCAGGTTCGAAAAATCTTTTCCAAACCAATTGGCAAGTTCACTTTGAATATTCATTCTTTCGGGCAGAATCAATGGTTTTCCGATGAGGTCTTCTTTTTTTATAAGCTCTTTTTCTGCCAGCGGATCATTTGGTCGCATTCCGACACACCAATGATCACAATCTGTAATCCGGATATAATCCAGCCCTTCGGTGTCCACCGGCTCCAGGAATAATGCAATATCTACAAGGCCTTTTTTCATCATCTCATACACCGTATCTGCTGTTGCGGTATGAAGTGCAATCTGAACCAGTGGGTATTTTTCTTTATACGTTTTACATATCCTTGCCAATGTCTCTACTGCCGCAAATTCACCGCATCCAATGGTTATAGTGCCCTCTACAACATCTTCTTTTCCCTTCAGCTCCTCCAGTGTTTTTTCTTCAAGATGAAGGATTTCCAAGGCACGCCTTTTTAATAAAATCCCTTCATCAGTAAGGGAAATCCTTTTCCCATTTCGAAGAAACAATGTAATTCCAAGCTCATCTTCCAATGCAGCCATTTGTCTGGAAAGCGTTGGCTGTGTAATATGTAATTGTTCTGCTGCTTTTGTAAAGCTCTGTTCTTTTGCCACTGTCAAAAAATAGCGTAATAGTCTTAATTCCATATTTTTATTCCCACAACTCCTGATTTGCTAATTTGTTATGCTACAAATTATATCACATCGGTTTTTGAAAAACCACTTCCATACGTAAAGGCAACCCGAAGGCTGCTCGGGGCACCACGCCGATCCATCCCCAATGCGGGGTAAATAGACGCTCTATGTATATAACGATATTCAATTTTATCTGCGATAACAACCGCCCGATTCCGGAGGGGTTGTCAAAAATCAAATTTTTGAGTAGAATTTTATCTCATACAGTGAAGGAGTTTTTTCGTGCCTTTTCATATAAAAACGCCGAAAACCCTTGAAAACAAAGGCTTTCGGCGTTATTATCTGGCGCGCCAAAAGGGATTCGAACCCCCGGCCTTCCCCTTAGGAGAACTATTGAACAATTGTCATACATGTTCACCGATGTTCAAAAAAGCCAGTAATCATCAGGCTTTTTTCACATTCCGAATCGCTTCCTGTTCACCGAAGTTCACCGTTGTCGTTAGATGTTTACCCGCTCAAATTAGCAGTTTTTTAGATTTTGCTAAAAAGGGGAAGAAGAACAATTTTCATCTAACGCCATTTTTAGCAGTTTTGAGTGCGAAAATCAACCTCAATCGAACTGAAAATCGAAACATGTTTTCATCCAAATCCCTGAAAAGTATTTGCTGGGGAAGATGATAAAAAAGAGAGTATTGCATCCCCGGTTCGAATGAAATCCGAGTTTACAATACTCTCTATGTATGTGAAGGACCGGATCAGCTCTCCGGCCCTTCTTTTAATTAAGGCTTTTTGCCAGGCTCGTCAGCAGCGCAGCCATCTCCGGATTGCTGAGGATCTTTGCCAGAAGTTCAGGATCTACGCCAGCAGGGGCAGCCGGTCCCTTGTCTTCCGGCTCTGCCGGTGCCTCAACGCTCTCGACCCCCTTGCCGCTGTAAAAGGCTCTCTCAAACAGTGCTGCGTTGTTCTTGCGGTCATCGTCCAGAATGTGCGAATACTGATCCGTAACCATCTGGGCTTGCGCATGACCGGAATCGCCCTGAACCGATTTGATATCGCCGCCGTTCAGCTTCAGTTTATAAGTGATACTGGAATGGCGAAGACTGTGGAAAACGACCTTCGGCAGATCATTCTTTTCAATGAGCTCAGCAAAAAGAGCTGTGATGCGCGACTGCTCCGTCGGCATACCCAAGCCATTGGCCATGACAAGATCGAAATCTGCGTATTCACTGCCCAGAGCTTCTTTCGTGAAGTCCTGATCTCTTTTCCATTCGACCAGCATCTCTGCTACCGTCTTCGGAAGGAAGATCTTTCGTGTACTGGTAGCCGTCTTGGGCTTCTTCAATACAAGAACCGTCTTGTTGCTTTCCCTCAGCTCCGGGAATACACGAAGAACATCCTTCTTTTCCAGGGTTTTCATAACGCTCTTGCTCACACGCTGCAGTTCCTTATTCACATAGATGCAGGCTTTTCCAGCAGCAATGCTTTCCGGAGAGATATCTACGCAATCCCAGGTCAGTCCCAGTAGCTCTCCAATTCGAAGGGAACAGGCAAAGGCCAGATTGATGGACAGCTTCAGCCGCTCATCCTCACATACTTCGATAGCATGAAACAGAGTCGGCGCATCCCAGATCTCGCGTTTTTTCGTTTCCGCTTTTGGGACCGTTGCATACATTGCCGGATTCTTCTCCATGAGTTCCCACTTTACAGCCTGGTGAAATGCGCTGCGAAGAACGTTATGTACTTTTCTTACAGTAGGGGGCGCGACAAAAATCACATCCTTAGATCCCTCCTTTTGCGTGATGCGGTGAACCGAGGGCGTTTTCAGAAGCTGCATATAATACTTTTCCAGAACACGCGCAGTTACGTCGCTCAGCTTCATATTGCCGATGATCGGTGAGATATAATTTTCAATCAGGGCGGTATTGCCGGAATATGCAGACATGGACCATGTTGTCTTGCCATAAAGAGAAACATACTCCTTCAGCAGCTCGTTCACTGTCTTACACTGATGAATGACCATGGTTCCTAATTCCTGCCGATATTCAATCTCGGCCTTTCGGCGTTTCGCATCGGCCATGGTCTTAAAGCTTTCCCATTTCTGCTTGCGCTTGCCGGTTGCCTCATCGTCGTAGAGATAGACGACATTATAACGATTATTTCGTTGTACGATTGATGCCATTTTCAGTGACTCCTTCCTTCGTTTTCTCGCTCGAGTTTCTGCTGCAGCAGGAACCATTTGATATCATCCTTGGAAATCATGTACTTGGTTCCATATTTCCTGGCTTCAAGTTCTCCTGTCTGAATCAACCTGCGGATCTCATTGTAAGTAAGATCCAGCAGCACAGCTGCCTCCTGCAGATTGAATGCTGCCTTGGTTTCATCAACCTTCAAACGAGGCGTTACAGCTTCCTGCTGTTTCCGCTCAATCGCGGCAATCTCCTGCGGTGACCGGTCACAAAGCTTGCGATATTTGCTCTGACCTGCGTACCAGCGCTCGAAGCTTTCCTTTGTTACGCGGCGTCGATCCGCGATATATACAAAGTCAAATTGGTCTTTATCTCTGCCCGTGAGCAGGATATTGTACACCTCTTTTCTGGAAATCAAGAGCAATCTGGCCATCTCCGGCATGGTCATGGATGCAGCTTCCAACTCGGCATCTCGGTCACGGTCCGCCCTTGTGCGGTACCTGGATTGTGCCTTGTACCACGCTGCAAAAACGTCCTTGTGGATCCGCATCCAATAATCGACCTCAAAAGTTTCGATATCGTATCGCTTGATCAGATCATAAACTATGCTGTCGGACACGCCCAGCTCCTCTGCCAGTTCCTGCGGGGAATAGGAGTAGGATCTGAGCTCTTCTCCGGGCGGTGGGCCGTCCACCTTCTTGTACTTTACCTGGTTGGCATACCAGCGTTCAAAGCTGTCGATTACGATTCTCATCTTTCCTTTAACCATAACCGTTTCAAAGCATTGCTTATGTACAAGCCAGTAGGAGTCCGTCTTACGAAGCCCTAACATCCGCCGCATCTCCGGAACGGACATTGTAGTTTTCTTCTTGTCCATCTCTGGGTCCCTCCTTAGAAAGTGATAGCCAGGTCTTTCGACCTGGCTACATCGTAGCGGATAGCATTTCTGAATGTTAGGATGTCACCGGGCGGCTTGACATCCTTGACAAATCAGAGCTTTTCATCCAGCCACGCATCAAAGCTCTTTTTAGAAATTCGGTAAGCAGCTCCGATCCTCATCCAGCGGAACTCCTTTTGCTCCAGAAGCTTGTATACAGTACCTCGGCTGATGCCGAGAATGATCTGCAGGTCTTCCACGGTATAGCAACGCTTTTCCGTGACAGCGATGGCATTCTCTGCCGGTAATTCAAAGGTTTCCATTGCTTCCATCGTATCGTTCCTCACTTTCCGTTCATAATTTGCTCTGTTCCATTGATATCCATATCAGGGAAACTCCACACACTCCGGAATGGGCAATACATCCTCCGGATTCAGATGGAGGCTCACGCGGATGCTGTCATCGATGCGTTCCATATGTCTTTTGCTTGTGCGTCCCAGATACTTGAGAACCTGACACTTATTGATGGTGACGATCTGTTCCGCCTCGCTCATGGACGTTTCATTCAGTCCTCGCTGCTTCTCAATGACATAATGCGTAGGCTGACCAAGCTTCTTCAGCTCCGTCGTAAGCGGCACCACGATCAGGGTCGGGCCAAAGAAATTACCACTGTTGTTCTGAATATTGATGACCGGTCGAACGCCGCCCTGAATGTTGCCGCGATGTTCGCCAAGATCAACCAGATAAATGTCACCACGCCGATAGTTCCAATCTTTTTTAAGCATGATTTTCCTCCTTGCTCAGTTTTATGTAAAAGGGCAGGAATCGCTTCCTGCCCAAGAAAGCCACAATAGGCTTAATCTTAATCAATATGTTATCCCCACATTTGTCCTCGACACCCCTGGGAACGGGCAGACGCTCTGGCCTGCCGGGAATACATTCAGGCATCTGGCTGCTACCAGATCCATGGGACTCTAACCCCTCCGTGGTTTTCACCGAGCTGCGTACAGAAGTATCATTATGCTGTGATGGATCAATGCTGTATACCGGAAGCAATCCGATACTTACAGACCGGTTCACGCCTTCGTCTGCCGGATGGCAGGCAGTGCGTTTCGCCGCTGATGTAGCTCCTCATCACAGGTTTGTGCCTGAAGAATGATATGTAGTTTTCAAGGTTCATGTCCGGAGTTTTCTTGGCTCCTTACATGTTCAAGTTTAATAGATAGGGGAGTATTTCTTTAGGTACCGGCAGTACGGGTTGCCCGCCCTGGTTGTACGGATTTGCAGTTTTTTTGCAAGTGATGCCTTGAACTTGCTTTTTCGTGCATCGCCGTTAGCCTTACAGGCTTTTTGCGATTTCCGCCAGTTGAGCCACCACATCCAGAAGTTTTGTGCGGCTGTCCACCTTGTCATGATCTTTCCTCATAAGCAGATAGTCGGTACTCACATGAAAGTAGCAGGCCATAGCCACAATCAGGTCAATAGACGGTTTTCTCTTACCGCGCTCCATCTTGCTGAGATGCTCCAAGCTGACATTCAGAGCTTCGGCAAGCTCCTCCTGCGTCATTCCCAGGGCTTTACGGAGAGTCTGTAAACGGGTTGCGAAATCATTTGCGTCAAAGTACATACTGTTTTCCTTTCCGCCTGCTGCGGAAGAGCAAAGGATACCATTGCCCACAGTACGTTCCTGACCCCGGTCCCCGAAAAAGGGTGCACTAAAGTAAGGGTACCGATACTGCTGTTTCGAAAAATTGAAAATTTTCATTTTTCGAAAGTGAGCAATATATGTATCCTCAGCCCTTAATGCATGTCAGGCTTTCGATATGATGTTTGAGTTTCGAAAGCCTTGCCGGAATAAAAAAAGAGACCACCGGCAAGGCGGAGATCCTAACTGTGTAGGAATCCCGTCTTGTCGGCAGCCTCTCATGTATGTCTGGTTTAACTGACCGATCTTACGGCATGTGACCTGGAGATGGATTTATGCAGCCTGTTTCATCTCAACCATTCCGTCGTTATGCCACGTTCATTTAGTTATTTTAGATACGCTCCTGACCGACAGGGGCATAGATGTCGATGCGATCATGCCTGCGGTCCATTCTCTTGCTGACCATTACGGTCTGACATCTGTCACAAGTCATTCTTGTTGCCCCATCTTTTCCTTCATAGCCAATGACCAAATGGCGGCAGTTGGGGCAATATATCTTTCTAGAGCGCCACTTCGAGTTTTCATAAGACAATTCCATATCTCCCTTCTTATTGCGTGGGTTCAGTCTGCGGGCAGTGTCTGTGCCTGCAGATTTCGGATTACGAATATCGGGACCCGTCTTCTCATCTGTGGGCTCCAGCAGTATCTTACCGCACAGCCACAGTGATCACATTCCATCCATCCGTCTGTTTCCTCTAGGAAAAGACTGCGATTGACAGCGCCGCATATAGGGCACTTCACGTCGTATGTATTCATAATCGCGTGTCACCTCCGATGGTATTGATGTCTTCTTATAAAGCTTTGATTACATGCTCGGCTACGCCCTGAACGACCAGATGTCTTACGAGAATGACCTCATTGGGATATTTGTCCTGATTCCGATACTCAAGAATTGCTTTCTTCGTATCGTGATCAACACCACCATAAACCTTCAATGTGTTTTCGTTGTCCTCGGTAAGAGCAACTACAATGTCGCCAACTTCAGCAGTGCAATCCGTCCGGATAACAACCAGATCCCCGTCATCGATGCCCGCATCAACCATAGAGTCACCGGAGGCCTCCAGAATATAAAACTGGCCATTCCCGAAAAGGGAAACAGGAAGGCTGATATATTCCCGGATGTTTTCTTCCTCTGTCTGTGCTGAACCGCAGGGAATGGATCCAACAAGCGGACAAGGTGCAGAGTCGGGAGCAAACTTATTGATCATCGGAGTGCGGATGGTACGAGACTTGCCATCGTATTCGATCATTCCGCGATTGTCCATTTCGACCAGGTAGCGATAAGCGGTCGTTCTGGGAATACCAACGCCCATAGAGATTTCACCTGCAGAAGGCGTAGTATGCTTGTCGCAGTAATATTGATCAATATAGGAAATGATGCTTGCCATCGTTTCTTCGCTCATAACTCTCATGGCTTATATTCCTTTCAAGCAATAACGGAACAAGTTGTTCCAGTAACTTCATTATAAAGCCCCTTGATCCGAGAATCAAGGGGCTTCTGCTTAATGGAACAGTGGTGCGCAGAATTTTGAGCAGAATGGCTGATGATTTGGTTTCAACTTTCAAAAAATGAAAAAATCTGTGTTTTTGAAAGCGGCATCTTGCATATACTATTCGCAGACAGTATAATAAGCACATAGAGGCGATTTCGAAAAATAAAAAAATTTCAATTTTTGAAAGTGAGTGGCTGTATGAAGACAATAACGAGAGCAACCTATCTCGATAGAATCATTGAACTGAATGGCACTCCTGACATCAAGATCATCACGG
>ERZ773104.735-NODE-735-length-49787-cov-7.059117_pt1 | contig 49787 bp, 37 predicted proteins | sample MGYA00511920_ERZ773104 | MGnify/ENA primary metagenome ERZ773104 (study PRJEB29015, sample SAMEA2737857) | human gut metagenome | biome: human gut; feature: human-associated habitat; material: faeces | place: China | collected 2012 ... | reverse complement strand
GCATGTTCTCCGAGCAGGGCTCGGCGCCGAAGATGCCGCCGGAGATTTGGAACTCGGTGGCCGGGTCATAGCCCATCTCGATGGCCGTATCGGCGATGAGCAGGGCGTAGGAGGGAGTGCAGGCCAGGATGTCGGTCTTGCAGTCCTTGAGCATCTGCACCTGGCGCTTGGTGTTGCCCGACGAGGTGGGGATGACGGTGCAGCCCATGGCCTCGCCGCCGGCATGAGCTCCCAAGCCTCCCGTGAACAGGCCGTAGCCGTAGGCCACATGCACGATGTCCGTCTGGTTGACGCCGGCGGCGGAGAGGCTGCGGCCGGCCAGTTCGGCCCAGTTGTGCAGGTCGCGGGCGGTATAGCCCACCACCACGGCCTTGCCGGTGGTGCCGCTGGAGGCGTGCAGGCGGACGATGTTGTCACGCGGCACGGCGAACAGACCGAAGGGATAGTAATTGCGCAGGTCCTGCTTTTCGGTGAAGGGCAGGTTCTTCAGATCGGCCAGGCTCTTGATGTCGCCGGGCTTGATACCGCTCTCGTCGAAGCGTTTGCGGTAGAAGGGCACATTGGCATAGACACGGGAGCAAAGGTCCTGCAGACGGCGCAATTGCAGGGCTTCGATATCTTCGCGGGGCAGCGTTTCCTTGTCGATATTGAAAATCACGGCGTTTCTCCTTGAAATCCTGAGTAGTCTATGGATGACGCAAAAGCCCCCCAAGGTCAAGATATCTGCTTGAAAAACATGGATAACATATTGCAATGCAATGTCTTTTTTTATGCCTGGGACAACGCGCCCGGGCCCCTCGGGGCCGGGTGGGATTATTGCCCTCGGGTACGCTTTGAGGTATGGGAGGGACATGCAAAACCTTATCTCTACCCCCAAGAAATATTCGGAACTGCCTACGGCGGAAAAAATGGCCGTCATCAAGGCATGGCTTGAGGAACACAAGGCTGTCGACGTGGTCGAGATCGACCTGGCCGGCCAGGGTGCCTTCACGGACGCCCTGCTGGTGGTCAGCGCCACCTCCGTGCGTCATGCCCAGAGCCTGGCGGACGGCGTCTCTGCCCTGTGCCATGAACAGAACTTCGAATACCTGCGCATGGAAGGCTACAACACCGGCCAGTGGATCCTGGTGGACTGCAACGACATCGTGGTCAACATCTTCCAGCAGTCCGTGCGCGACCTCTACCAGCTGGAGAACCTGTGGGGCGCGGCTGCCGCTGCCCTCAACAAGGAGCCCCGTGCATGACCCCCACCCTGTTGCTCATCCTTGACGGCTGGGGCCTGACGGAAAAAGGGGAAGGCAATGCCCCCTGGGTGGCGGCCACGCCCCATCTGGATGACCTGATGGCGCGCTGCCCCCACAGCCGCCTTGCCGCCTCCGGGCGCGAAGTGGGCCTGCCTGCCGGCTATATGGGCAACTCCGAGGTGGGACACCTCAACATCGGTGCGGGACGCATCGTCTATCAGGACATGACGCGCATCGACGTGGCCCTTGAAGACGGCTCCCTGTTCCACAACCCCGTGCTGCTGGACGTGCTGGAAAAGACGCGCCGCAGCGGCGGCCGCCTGCATCTGGCGGGCCTGCTCTCCGACGGCGGCGTGCACAGCCACATCAACCATCTGGTGGCCCTGTGCGCCATGGCTTTTGCCGCCGGCGTGCCGGTACGCATCCACTGCTTCATGGACGGGCGCGACACCCCGCCCCAGAGCGGCGCCTCCTACGTGCGCAACCTGCTGGAACAGATCGTCCCCATGAAGGACGTGCGCGTGGCCAGTCTGGCGGGGCGCTTCTACGCCATGGACCGCGACAAGCGCTGGGAGCGCGTGTCCGAGGTCTGGGACCTCATGGTCCACGGCAAGGGCCGCAAGGCCACGGATGCCGTGCAGGCCGTGGAAGATTCCTATGCCGAGGGCGTCAGCGACGAATTCATCAAGCCCGTGCTGCTGGAAGGCGAGGATGCCTCCACCCTGCAGGACGGCGACGGCCTGTTCTTTTACAATTTCCGCGCCGACCGCATGCGCGAGCTTTCCCAGGCCTTCGTGGATGCGGACTTCACCGGTTTCGACCGGGGCAGGGTGCCGCAGCTGGCTGCCGTGGCTTCCATGACGGCCTATGACGCCCACTTCCCCCTGCCGGTGGCCTTCCCCAAGGAATCCGTGACCATGGGCCTGGGCGAAGTGGTCTCGCAGCAGGGCATGCACCAGCTGCGGCTGGCCGAAACGGAAAAATACGCGCACGTCACCTATTTCTTCAACGGCGGTGTGGAAGAGCCCCTGCCGCTGGAAGACCGCATCCTCGTGCCTTCGCCGCGCGAGGTGCAGACCTATGACCAGAAGCCGGCCATGAGCGCCCGCGAGGTCACGGACAAGTTCGTGGAAGCCTGGCAGAGCGGCCAGTACGATCTGGTGGTCTGCAACCTGGCCAACGGCGACATGGTGGGCCATACGGGCGTGCTTTCCGCCGCCGTGGAAGCCTGCACGGTGGTGGATGAATGCGTGGGCCGCATGGTTGCTGCCGTGGAGGCCCGTAAGGGCCGGATGCTGCTCATCGCCGACCATGGCAACTGCGAAGTCATGAAGGACGGGCAGGGCAAGCCCCAGACCGCCCACACCACCAATCCCGTGCCCTGCATCCTGCTGGATGCTTCCGGCAAGGAATGGCGCCTGCATGACGGCAAACTGGCCGATGTGGCCCCGACCCTGCTGCGCATGTGGGGCATCGCCCAGCCTGAAGCCATGACGGGGACGTCTCTGGTGGAGGAAGCCCATGTCCGGTAGCCAGAGACCTTTGGAGCCTGTGGCCCCTGACGGCATGGAGCTGCTGTTCTTCTACCGCTGCCCCCACTGCCTGCGCCATGTGCCGCTGGTCAATCCGGTGGAGCCGCGCAATGTGCGTTGCGATGGCTGCGGCAAGCAGTTCCCCATCATCCCGGTGGACGAGCACGGCCTGCATTATGTGCGCATCATGCTGGCCAACGGCAAGGCCGCTGCCAACCCTGATTATCTGTAAGCGTCGCCATACGGCCGGAGGAGAGCCCCTCCGGCCGTTTTCTCTGCTGCGATGCTTTTTCTCCACGCTTCCAAATATACCGAGCAAACGACATGAAGATCTGTCCTGTCATCTTGTGCGGGGGCGCCGGCACTCGTCTGTGGCCCCTGTCACGTCGCAAGTATCCCAAGCAATTCATGGACCTGGGCGGCCATACGCTGTTCGAGGACACGCTGCAGCGTCTTGCGGCCGTGCCCGGGCTGGCCGCGCCCGTGGTCATCTGCAATGAAGAGCAGCGCTTTCTTGCCGCCGCAGCCTTGCAGCGTCAGGGACTGGGCGGCCAGATCCTGCTGGAACCGGAACCGCGCAATACGGCACCGGCCATCGCCGCCGCCGCGCTGGCCGTGACGGCGTCCTGCGATGTGGAAGACGGTGACCCCATCCTGCTGGTCCTGCCTTCGGATCATGTGCTGGAAGACCTGCCCGCCTTTGCCGCCGCCGTCGCACAGGCTGTGGAATGCGCCCGTGAAGGGGCCCTGGTCACCTTCGGCGTCACGCCTGACCGGCCCGAGACCGGCTACGGCTATATCGAAAAGGGCGATGCCCTGGCCTTCGGTTTCGCGGTCCGCCGTTTCGTGGAAAAACCCGCGCAGGAAGCTGCCGAAGCCATGCTGGCGCAGGGCGGCTATTTCTGGAACAGCGGCATGTTCGTGTTCCGTGCCTCCCAGTATCTGGCCGAGCTGGAAGCCCAGGCCCCGGCCATCATGGCCGCGGTGCGCAAGGCCTGGGCCCTGCGCCGGACAGATTACGACTTCATCCGCCTGCACGGCGAATCGTTTGCCTTGTGCCCCTCCGATTCCGTGGACTATGCCCTGATGGAAAAGAGCGCGCATGTGGCCATGGTGCCCCTGCCGTGCCGCTGGAGCGACCTGGGATCGTGGGAAGCCATCTATGAGAACAGCGCGCAGGACGCGGAAGGCAATGCCTGTGTGGGCGATGTCCTGTCCCAGGACAGCCAGGGATGCTACATCCATGCCGGAAGCCGCCTGGTGACGACCCTGGGCGTGAAGGATCTTGTGGTGGTGGAGACCGGGGATGCCGTGCTGGTGGCCGACAGGGCACGCAGCCAGGAGGTCAAGAGCCTGGTGGCCCGCCTTGCTGCCCAAAATCGCCACGAACAGGAGATGCATCTGCGCGTCTACCGGCCCTGGGGCTGGTATGAGACCCTGGCCCTGGGCGAGCGTTTCCAGGTCAAGCGTATCCAGATCAACCCCGGTGCCGCGCTTTCCCTGCAGCGGCACCAGCGCCGGGCCGAGCACTGGGTCGTCATCGCCGGGGAAGGGCTGGTGCGTGTGGGGGACGAAGAGATGCACCTGCATGTGGACCAGTCGGTCTACATCCCCCAGAAGACCATGCATCGTCTGAGCAATGCCTCGGCGCAGCCGCTGGAGATCGTGGAAGTCCAGACCGGCGATTATCTTGGCGAAGACGATATCGAGCGCTTTGATGACCGTTACGGACGAGGATAAGCCCGTAATCGTCTGAACCGTCAGCAGAATATGCAGAGGCCGCGGGAAATCTCCCGCGGCCTCTTTTCGTTATGGACGCTCGTCCGTAGACCCAATAAAGCTCCCCACTGCGCGAGTGGTTATGGCTCCAGAAACACAAAAATGGGCGGGCAGCCCGATAAAGCCTGACAGTCCCTCAGAGCCCGTCCGGTATACGGCACAGCCAGATGGATGAAACGGATTTTTCTTTGCGATCATCCAGAGGTGTTTCCTGGTGTCACAGGGCAATCACCGGGCGCAGGACGGGCCCGGAAAAAAGTTTTTTGGCGAGGAAGGGGAGCGCGAGGGGGAGGACGCACCTTTTGTCCACAAAAGGGGGGCCTCCCCCTCGCTGTGCAGAGGACGCCTTGCGCGGGCAGACGCGCCGCCGCCTTTTGTCCTGCAGGCATAAAAAAAGGGGGGAGCATTGCTGCTCCCCCCAAAGATGACACATGGTCGAAGATTACTCTTCGTCGCCTTCCCACTTGATGAAGCCGGGATTGACGTTGACCATGGCGTTGACGATCAGTTCCACCAGGCCGCCGTAAGCGAAGCTGTTCTTGGTGTACAGATCGCTGTGTTCCAGCATTTCGCGGATCTGGCCCTTGCAGTTGGAGCAGGGAGCGCAGATGTACTTCTTGGTTTCGGGGCCAAGGCAGTCCTTGAAGGCCTGGGCGATCTGCCACATCTTTTTACGGCCGGAGATGTTGCCGCGCCATTCGTCGATGTTCTGACGGGTCATGATGGCGAAGCCGGAACCACCGCCGCAGCAGTAGTTGTCCACGCCGTGGCAGGGCATTTCGCGGAACTGCGGGGCGATCTTGTGCAGGATCTCGCGCTGGGGCTGCACGATACCCATCAGACGCACGGCGTTGCAGGGGTCATGCAGGGTGACGGGGAAGTTGTTGCGCGAAGGATCCAGCTTCAGACGACCGGACATGACGATGTCACGCAGGGTCACGTAGCAGGATTCGCGGGGCACCTGGTATTCGTAGGGGATGACGCGGTCGGCGATGACGGTCATGGCCTTGTGGGCGTGGCCGCATTCACCGATGACGATCTTCTTGGCACCCAGTTCCTTGGCGGCCTGCATGTGCTGCAGGGCGATACGGGCGGTCTGGGCGTCGTCGTAGAACACGCCGTAGTTCACGCCGTCATAGGCCACAGCCTTGCTGGACAGGGTCCAGGACAGGCCGGCTTCCTGGAAGATCAGGGAGAAGCTGGCGATGTTTTCGGGCCAGGCCATGACTTCGCCGGCGTTGTGGATCAGCAGGATGTCGGCGCCCTTCACGTCGAAGGGGGTGTGGATGCCCACGCCGGTGATTTCCGTGTAGTCCTCGTCGATGAACTCCACGTTTTCTTTCACCACGTCGGGGGTCATACCGGTGGAGGAGCCCACCTTCATCTGGTTGATGGTGCCCTTTTCGTGCAGTTCGCGGGGCGAGAAGCCCAGTTCCTGGCTGAACAGCTTGCGGATTTCACGGGCGATCAGGCCGTTGTCCACACCGATGGGGCAGGTCTGGGCGCAGCGACGGCAGAGGTTGCAGCGGTAGGCCAGTTCGCCCAGGCGGGCAACGGTCTTCCAGTTCAGGCCCATGTCGCCGTAACGCCATTTGGCCAGAGGTTCCTTCTTCACATACTGCTTGTAGATGCGGCGGAAGATTTCGGAGCGGTAGTTGGGACGGTACATCTCGTTGTGGCCGGACATCTCGTACAGATGGCAGGCGTCAGAACAGGAGTTGCACTGGGCGCAGTAGTCCATGCTGGTTTCCAGCATGGGCAGGAAGGTCCAGTTGTTCTCCTTGCTGAACAGCTTGCGCATGCCGTCCAGGAAACGGTTGACCAGCTCTTCTTCTTCCTGGGGGGTCTGGGGCTTGGGGATGTTCAGCACGCAGACTTCGTCCAGGATGCAGGCCACTTTGGCCTTCTGCTCGTCGGTCACAGGCTTCCAGGGCATCTTGACGAGGTCAAGGCCTTCCACATCGGGGATGTCCTTGAGGTCGATGCTGACCATCTGGCCTTCGGCCGTGGAAATATCAGTCAAACGCAGCGTATCTTTCATGATGTACTCCCTAGTCCTTCTTGGGGGATTCGGTAGCGATGTCCAGCCAGGTCTTGGTGCCCTGACCGTTGATGTGGTCGGCAGCCCAGCTCACCTTGAACTGCAGGGCCTGCTTCATCTTCTCGTTGTTCTTCTGGCTGAAATCGGTGGGGGTGTCGCCCCAGCGGATGTCATGGTAGGTGAAGTACTTGAAGATCAGGTGGCCCATGTGGGTCATGGGGATCCAGATCAGCACGAAGAAGCCGAACAGCATGTGGATCACGAAAGTGGTGCTGTTGATCTCGGCGAAGTTGAAGGTGAGCAGGTTGTAGATGAAGTCACCGGACATGCGGGCAAAGGAGGGGTTGAAGGCCCAGGCCACCAGACCCACCAGGGCGAAAACGATGAACACGCCCAGGTTGAAGAAATGTTCGGGGGTGGTGTACTTGCGCAGGCCTTCGTCATGCAGGCGACGGCAGATCAGGCCGATGCCGCCACCGATGATGCCGAACATGCCCAGCAGGCTGATGGCATTGATGACGTTGTGCACGAAGGTCAGGAAGCCGCCGTCGGGATTCATGCCGAACAGGCGCAGGAAGGCGGCCACGACCAGGATGATGGTGCCGCCCATCAGCATGTACAGACCGAAGTGGAAGGGATAGGTGCGGAACCACAGCTTGAGGTTATGGGTGAAGGTGGCGTGCAGGAAGAGCACTTCTTCCAGCAGGGCCTTGATGTCGCCCATGTGGTCGACGTGGCGGGGCTTGGTCCACCAGTCGGTCTCTTCCATGAAGCTGCCGCCGTAGGAGCCTTTGGGGCCTTCATGCGGCACGGGGTAGAGCTCCCAGCGGGCGTGCAGGGGGCTGGCAGCCAGGTAGCCTTTCACCTTGATGGCGGCAGTCGCCACAAAGCCGATTACTGCAAGGTAGGCCAGGATGTAGAACAGAGTTGTCATGCGTTTTCTCCCATGAGTCGAGATGCCTGCGGCATCGTGGTTTCTGCGCATGGCCGAGCCAGATCCGGTCATGAGCAAGAGGTGCAGCGCACCAGGAACCAACCTCTCCAGAACAGTGCGCCGGGATCCGGCGGGTCGGATCATGCCGGGGCATGACCTCTCGCCGCCTGGTCTCAGGCGCGGAACAATTCCTGCCTTCTACCGTAAAATGCAAGAAATGCAAAGATGGCACGCAGATTCCCAAAATACTCCGGCCTGGCTATGTTTTCTTGTTTATATAATTATTTTAGCATGTTAACTTGAACGGAACCATGTTTTGCGCGTATGAAAAATTTTTTGACCTCCTTTTCACAACACGTCGGCTCCGGCGGAGGGGGATGCGTCTTTGCCACAGGTCCTCCCGGCTTTTGCCGGAAGGTCTCGTTTGTCTCTTATCAGGAATTAATCACAAAAAGAAGAGAGGGAAGGGGTCTCTACATTTTGTTGCATTGGGAGGCTGCAGGCGCTGGCAGACGGCGGCAGCAGATAAGGAGGCCTGTGGGCAGTCCGGAAATGTGGCGGGCTACGGTGCCCGGGACATGGCATGACCATGCGGGGACCGTCGGGCAAGCATAAAAAAAAGGCGACCGCCATATGACGGTCGCCCTGATGTTCAGCGGAGGGGAGGGCCTACTGGCCCAGGTCCACCAGCACGGGGTTCTCTTCCAGATCTTCCAGGAACTTGTCCGGACGTTCCTTCTGGTCGGGCACGGTGATGTCGCCGTGGACATACTCGCGATAGCCCGTACCGGCCGGGATGAGACGGCCCACGATGACGTTTTCCTTGAGGCCGCGCAGGTAGTCCATCTTGCCCTTGAGGGAAGCCTCGGTGAGCACCTTGGTGGTTTCCTGGAAGGAAGCCGCCGAGATGAAGGACGAGGTGGTCAGCGAAGCCTGGGTGATGCCCAGCACCAGCGGTTCGGCGGTGGCAGGCTGACGGCCTTCGGCGATGGCCTTGTGGTTCTCGGCCTTGAACTCGGCCTTGTCCACCTGTTCGCCCACCAGGAAGCTGGTGCCGCCGGAATCCAGCACGGTGACCTTCTTGAGCATCTGGCGCACGATGACTTCGATGTGCTTGTCGTCGATGCCCACGCCCTGGAAGCGGTACACTTCCTGGATCTCGTCCACCAGGTAACGGGCCAGGTACTTTTCACCGCGGGTGCGCAGGATGTCGTGCAGTTCGGGCGAACCTTCGGTCAGCGGATCGCCGGCTTCCACGAAGTCGCCGTCGGCCACGGTGATGTGCTTGCCCGTGGGCACCAGGTATTCCTTGGAATCACCGATCTCGGGGGTCACCACCAGCTTGCGCTTGCCCTTGGATTCGCCGGCGTAGGACACGGTACCGGAGATCTCGGAGACCACGGCCATATCCTTGGGCTTGCGGACTTCGAAGAGCTCGGCCACGCGGGGAAGACCACCCACGATGTCCTTGGTCTTGGAAGTTTCGCGGGGCTTACGGGCGATGATGTCACCGGCCTGGATGGCCTCGCCGTCCTTGACCATAATGATGGAGCCCACGGGCAGGCTGTACACGGCGGACGCCACGCTGTGCGGGCGTTGCTTGACGTTGCCGTTCTCATCGCAGACCGAGATGGACGGACGGTAGTTGGTGGTACGGTATTCCATGATGGTCAGGGAGGCCTGACGCGTCACGTCGTCCACCTTTTCCTGCACGGTCTTGCCGTCCACGATGTCGGTGAAGCGGATGATGCCCTCTTCTTCGGACACGAAGGGTTCGTTGAAGGGGTCCCACTCGGCCAGCACGGTGCCCTTGGTCACTTCCTGACCGTCGGTCACATGCAGGCGGGCGCCGTTGGGCAGGATGTACTTTTCACGTTCGCGGCCCTGCGGATCCACGATGGTCAGCTGGCCGCTCTTGCCCAGCACCAGCTGGATGCCGTCACGGTTGGTGACGGCGCGCACGCGGTTGAGGATGACGCGACCGGTGTTCTGGGCTTCGAACTTGTTCTTTTCAATGGTGCTGGATGCGGTACCACCGATGTGGAAGGTACGCATGGTCAGCTGGGTACCAGGTTCACCGATGGACTGGGCAGCGATGATGCCCACGGTCTCGCCGGTGTTGACCAGGTGGCCGCGGGCCAGGTCGCGGCCGTAGCACAGGGCGCAGATGCCGCGCTCGGCCTGGCAGGTGAGGGGCGAACGCACCGTGATGGAGCTGACGCCGTGTTCACGCAGCACAGCGGCCTCGGCCTCGTCGATGAGGGTGTTCTCGGGCAGCAGCACCTTTTCCGCGTCTTCGGGATCGTAGACGGGGTAGAGCAGCACACGGCCCATGGCGCGTTCCCACACCGGGGTCTTGATGTCGCCGCCTTCGCGCAGGTGGGTCAGCTCGATGCCGTCCACCGTGCCGCAGTCGTGTTCGGAGACGATCACGTCCTGCACCACGTCCACCAGACGACGGGTCAGGTAACCGGAGTTGGCCGTCTTCAGGGCGGTGTCGGCCAGACCCTTACGAGCACCGTGGGTGGAGGTGAAGTACTGCAGCACCGACAGACCTTCGCGGAAGGACGAGGTGATGGGCGTTTCGATGATTTCACCGGAAGGCTTGGCCATCAGACCGCGCATACCGGCCAGCTGACGCATCTGGTCCTGGTTGCCTCGGGCACCGGAGGTGGACATCATGAAGATGGAGTTGAAGCTCTGGTTCTTCTCTTCACGGCCGGTCTTGGGATCCTTCAGGATATCGTAAGAGATCTCCTTGATCATTTCCGTGGAGACGTCCTGGGTGGCCTTGGTCCACACATCGACGACCTTGTTGTACTTTTCGGTACGGGTGATGATACCGTCGCGGTACTGGCGTTCGATGTCGTCCACCTCGGCCTGGGAAGCGGCCAGGATGTCCTTCTTGCGGGCCGGGATGATGAGGTCCTTCACACCGATACTGACACCGGCGCGGGTGGCGAACTCATACCCCATGTTCTTCAGATTGTCGCAGAGGATGACCGTGGCCTTGATGCCGCACTGGCGGTAGCAGTTTTCCACCAGCTTGGCGATCATCTTCTTGGTCAGCACCAGGTTGACGTTCTCGAAGGACATTTCCTTGGGCAGGATGTTGCTCACCAGCACGCGGCCGGGCGTGGTGCGGTAGGTCTTGCCGTCGGGCATGCGCACGTTGATGCGGGCGTGCAGGGACACGGCATCGGCATCATAGGCGGCTTCCACTTCCCAGGGACCGCAGAAGGTCATGCCTTCGCCCTTCTCGAAGCTGCGCTCGGAGGTCATGTAGTACAGACCCAGAACGATGTCCTGGGAAGGCACGATGACAGGACCGCCGTTGGCGGGCGAGAGGATGTTGTTGGTGCTCATCATGAGCACGCGGCATTCGATCTGCGCTTCCACGGAAAGCGGGATGTGCACGGCCATCTGGTCACCGTCGAAGTCGGCGTTGTAGGCCGAGCAGACCAGGGGATGCAGACGGATGGCCTTGCCTTCCACCAGCAGGGGCTCAAAAGCCTGGATACCCAGACGGTGCAGGGTAGGGGCACGGTTGAGCATGATGGGGTATTCGCGCACCACTTCCGAAAGGATATCCCAGACCACCAGCTCTTCACGCTCCACCATCTTTTTGGCGCTCTTGATGGTGGAGGCATAACCGCGTTTTTCCAGCTCCGAGTAGATGAAGGGCTTGAACAGCTCCAGGGCCATCTTCTTGGGCAGGCCGCACTGATGCAGCTTGAGGTAAGGACCCACGGTAATAACGGAACGACCGGAGTAGTCCACGCGCTTGCCCAGCAGGTTCTGACGGAAGCGGCCCTGCTTGCCCTTGATCATGTCGGACAGGGACTTGAGCGGACGACCGTTGGTACCGGCGATGGCGCGACCGCGGCGGCCGTTGTCGAACAGGGCGTCCACGGCTTCCTGCAGCATGCGCTTTTCGTTGCGGATGATGATGTCGGGAGCGCCCAGTTCGATGAGGCGCTTCAGACGGTTGTTACGGTTGATGACGCGGCGGTACAGGTCGTTGAGGTCGGAGGTGGCGAAACGGCCGCCGTCCAGGGGCACCAGGGGACGCAGCTCCGGCGGGATGACGGGAATGACTTCCATGATCATCCATTCGGGCTTGTTGTTGGACTCCAGGAAGGCCTCGACGATCTTCAGGCGCTTGGTGAGCTTCTTCTTCTTGGTCTGGCTCTTGGTGGTCTCGCTTTCTTCGCGCAGTTCGGTGCGCAGCTTTTCCAGATCCAGCTCTTCCAGAAGGGAGCGCACGGCTTCGGCGCCCATGCCCACGGTCAGGGCGTCTTCGGTGCCGTAGTGGTCCAGGATCTGCAGGTACTGGTCTTCAGAGATGACCTGGCGGCGCTGCAGATTGGTCTGGCCGGGATCGAGCACGATGTAGGAATCGAAGTACAGGACCTTTTCCAGATCGGCCATGGTCATGTCGAGCAGGGTACCGATCTTGGAGGGCAGGGTCTTGAGGAACCAGATGTGGGCCACGGGCGCGGCCAGTTCGATGTGGCCCATGCGCTCGCGACGCACCTTGGAGGCAATGACTTCAACGCCGCACTTTTCGCAGACGATGCCGCGGTGCTTCATGCGCTTGTACTTGCCGCAGTTGCACTCGTAGTCCTTCACGGGGCCGAAGATCTTGGCGCAGAACAGGCCGTCGCGCTCCGGTTTGAAGGTACGGTAGTTGATGGTTTCCGGTTTCTTGACCTCACCGTAGGACCATTCGCGGATGGCTTCGGGCGAGGCGATGGAAATCTGGATGGCTTTCAGGTTGCGGATGTTGGTCACATTGGCCGACGTGCCGCGTGCAGTGAAGAGATCGTCCAGGCTCATATATCTACCTTGCTTGTCAAAAGCTCGTTACAGTCGTTGTGGCGTATGGTTGACGCTCCGTCCCGGGGAATGGCGCGGCCGGGCATCGCGCGGTGGCGTGATGCCCGGCGCATCCATGAATTATTCCTCGGGTTCCTGGTCGCGCACGAAGCCGATACGCTTGGGCTTTTTCTTGCCGTCTTCCTGATGCAGGGTCACGTCGAGGCCCAGGCTCATGAGTTCCTTGACCAGAACGTTGAAGGATTCGGGCAGACCGGCTTCCAGGAAGTTGTCGCCCTTGACGATCTTCTCGTACATCTTCACACGTCCGGTCACGTCGTCGGACTTGACGGTGAGGAATTCCTGCAGGAGATAGGCGGCGCCGTAGGCTTCCAGAGCCCAGACTTCCATTTCACCCAGACGCTGGCCACCGAACTGCGCCTTACCGCCCAGCGGCTGCTGGGTGACCAGGCTGTAGGGGCCGGTGGAGCGGGCGTGGATCTTTTCGTCGACCAGGTGGTGCAGCTTCAGGATGTACATGACACCGGTGGTCACGCGGTTCTTGAAGGGCACGCCGGTGCGGCCGTCGTACAGGATGGTCTTGCCGTCGCTGTCCTTGCCGGCCTTTTCCATCCAGCCCCAGATCTCTTCTTCGGTGGCGCCGTCGAAGACCGGGGTCTTGGTCACGATGCCGTTGCGCAGTTTCTTGACCGAGGCGATGAACTCTTCGTCATCCATCTTGTCCACCAGCTCGCTGATGGCCGGGGAGTCGAAGACGTCCTTGACCTCGTCACGCACCACCTGCAGGGCCGCGCCGGAATCCAGCAGTTCGGCCAGCTGGCGGCCAAGTTCCTTGGCGCCCCAGCCCAGGTGGGTCTCCATGATCTGGCCGATGTTCATTCGCGAAGGCACGCCCAGGGGGTTGAGCACGATGTCCACGGGGCGACCGTCGGCGAAGAAGGGCATGTCTTCTTCGGGCAGGATGCAGGAGACCACACCCTTGTTACCGTGACGGCCGGCCATCTTGTCGCCCACAGAGAGCTTACGCTTGATGGCGATGTGGACCTTGACCATCTTGATGACGCCGGGAGGCAGATCGTCCCCTTCGGTGACCTTCTCGCGCTTGGAGTCATAGATGGCGTGCAGGTAGTCCACCTGATGGTCGTAGTCCTTGAGCTGGTCGGCCACGATGTCGTTGACTTCCTTGCTCTCGAACAGGCCCTGCAGCTTCTTCACCGGGATGGCGTCCAGCTGCTCGCGGGTCAGGGCGGCACCGGCTTCCACCAGCACCTCGCCCTTCTTGTTGCCGGGGACGCTGACGGCGGTCAGCTTGCCCAGCACATGGGGGGCCAGCACTTCGCGGGTGCGGTTGCCCAGAGCGCGCATGTGATCGGATTCCTTCTGATCCAGCACGGCGGTGTCGTGGGCCTCGATGGCCAGGGTGCGGTCGTCCTTCTCACCGGAACGACGGTTGAACACCTTGACGTCGATGACCGTACCTTCCACTCCCGGGGGCACCTTGAGGGAGGTATTCTTCACGTCGCGGGCCTTCTCACCGAAGATGGCGCGCAACAGCTTTTCTTCCGGGGTCAGCTGGGTCTCGCCCTTGGGGGTGATCTTGCCGACCAGGATGTCGTCAGGCTTCACGGCCGCGCCGATGCGGATGATGCCGCTGTCGTCCAGGTTGCGCAGCATGTCTTCGCTGACGTTGGGGATGTCGCGGGTGATCTCTTCGGGTCCGAGCTTGGTGTCGCGGGCCACCACTTCGAATTCTTCGATGTGGATGGAGGTGAAGATGTCCTCTTTCACGGTACGTTCGGAAATGAGGATAGAGTCTTCGTAGTTGTAACCGCACCAGGGCATGAAGGCCACCACCAGGTTCTTGCCCAGGGCCAGCTGGCCTTCGTCGATGCCGGGACCGTCAGCGAGGATCTCGCCCTTCTTGAACACCTGACCGGGGTAGCAGGTGGGCTTCTGACCAAAGCAGGAGTTCTGGTTGGACTTGTGGAACTTCAGCAGGTCATAGGCGCGCACGCCGCCCTGTTTCTTGTACAGGTCGCCTTCGTAGGAGACCACGATGCGGTCGGCGTCGGCGTATTCCACCTTGCCGTCGGCCTGGGCCACGATGCAGGCGCCGGAGTCGCGGGCCACGTCGATTTCCATGCCGGTGCCCACCAGGGGCTTTTCGCTGCGCAGCAGCGGCACGGCCTGGCGCTGCATGTTGGAACCCATAAGGGCGCGGTTGGCGTCGTCGTGTTCCAGGAAGGGGATGAGCGCGGCCGAGATGGAGACCATCTGGCTGGGCGAGATGTCCATGAGGGTCACCTCGTCACGGGAGCGCATTTCCACTTCGCCCTTGACGCGCACGGTCACGAACTCGTCCAGGAAGTTGCCGTCGGCGTCCACGCGGGCGTTGGCCTGGGCCACCACCTGATCGCCTTCGCGGGAGGCGTCCAGATGCACGATCTCGTCAGTCATGCGGCCATTGCGCACCACGCGGTACGGGGTCTCGATGAAACCGAAGTCGTTGACCTTGGCGAAGGTGGTCAGCGACACGATCAGACCGATGTTGGGACCTTCGGGCGTTTCGATGGGGCAGATGCGGCCATAGTGGGAGGTGTGCACGTCGCGCACTTCGAAGCCGGCACGCTCACGGGTCAGACCGCCGGGGCCCAGGGCCGACAGACGGCGCTTGTGGGTCACTTCGGACAGGGAGTTGGTCTGGTCCATGAACTGCGACAGCTGGGAGGTGCCGAAGAATTCCTTGAGCACCGCGGCCACAGGCTTGGGATTGATCAGGTCGTGGGGCATGAGCGTGGAGATCTCCTGGATGCTCATGCGTTCCTTGATGGCGCGCTCCATGCGCACCAGACCGATGCGGTACTGGTTCTCCACCAGTTCGCCCACCAGGCGCACGCGGCGATTGCCCAGATGGTCAATATCGTCGGCCGGACCGTGGCTGTCCTTCAACTGCACCAGCACCTTGATGGCGGTGAGGATGTCGTTGTCGGTCAGGGTGCGGGAATCTTCGGTGTCGGGCAGGCCCAGGCGCTGGTTGAGCTTGTAACGGCCCACCGGCGAAAGGTCATAGTAGTCCGGGCTGCGGAACAGGTTGTCGAAGAAGCTGGCGGCGATCTCGGCGGTCGGCGGGCTGGAAGGACGCAGACGACGGTAGATCTCTTCCTGGGCCTTTTCCTGATCGGGGATGCGGTCCTGCATCAGGGTGTCGCGGATGGAGGAAGAGGTGTCGGTGCCCTTGGTGTGCAGCACGGCGATGCGCTCGATACCGGCTTCGCGCATACGCTCCAGCAGGCCGGGAGTGATCTCGTCGGCGGCTTCGGCCAGCACTTCCCCGCTGCCGGGAGCGATGACGTCTTCAGCCAGGAACATGCCGTCCAGGGTGTCGGGACGCACTTCAATGGCCTTGATGTCCGCTTCACAGACCTGACGCCAGCCACGCTTGGTGATGGGCTTGCCGGCCTTGATGAGCACGGTGCCGTCTTCGGTGGCGATGTCGGAGTAGGCGTTGTCCTTGCGGTACAGGGACTTTTCCACTTCCCACATCAGGGTGTTGTGCGGCTTCAGCAGGTAGTGCTCGCGGGTGTAGAAGTACTCCAGGATGTCCATCTTGCTCATGCCCATGGCCTTGAACAGGATGGTGGCGGGCATCTTGCGGCGACGGTCGATGCGGACATACAGGATGTCCTTGTGGTCGAAGTCGAAGTCCAGCCAGGAGCCACGCATGGGGATGACTCGGCAGGAGTAGAGCACCTTGCGGCTGGTGTGGGTCTTGCCGCCGTCGTGTTCAAAGATGATGCCGGGAGAACGCTGCAGCTGGTTGACGATGACGCGCTCGGTGCCGTTGATGATGAACGTGCCCTTTTCCGTCATCAGGGGTAGGGTACCGAAGTAGATGCCCTGTTCCTTGATGTCGCGGATGGTGCGGTTGCCCGTGGCTTCATCGGTGTCATAGACCACCAGGCGCACCTTGATGTGCACCGGGGCTTCGTAGGTCAGGCCCTTGGAGATGCACTCGGCCTGGTCGTACTTGGGCTCGCGGATTTCGTAGCTGACGAATTCCAGGCTGGCGGTCTTGTTGAAATCTTCGATGGGGAAGACGGTGTGGAACACGCCTTCCAGACCTTCCTCCTTGTTTCGATCGGCTTCGGCAACGCCTTCCTGCAGGAACTTGCTGTAGGAGTCGATCTGAAGATTGAGGAGGTGCGGAATGGGGAGAGTAACGTTGATTTTGCCGAACTGTTTGGTAAGCTGGCCCATGCGATACCTCAAGGTAGGTAGCGGTTGCGCTTCGGCTGCCGGCGTTGCACCGGAACGTCCGGTCGGCATTCTGCCCGTGCAGATCGCTGTGGACAGACTGCCAAAACGCCAGTCATGCCGCGATCCGAAGCGTACAATCTATATCTCTCAGTGGGATCCGGTTTTCACAACGCGCAAAAAGGACAAACGACACTTCCCCGCGTTGCCGGCAGGGGTGAGGCCGCTTGTCTTGAAAGAAAAGGCTATGCGCGTCGGGCGTTATCTACCAGAAAAACCAGATACTTCTCCCACAACAGTTTTGGAACGAAGAGACATACCGCAAAAGCATGGTTTTTGCAAGCACTTTTTCCGCAGCCCGGAAGCTCCCCAGGAGGGGAGAGAGGAGAGGGCCAGGGGGCTGCCGTGAGCAGCCTGGGCAGTATCTATCATGCCTGTGCCGCCGGGGCAACGCCGGAAAAAAGAAACTCCGTCTTTTTTGTATGGAAAAAGACGGGGCGTCAATGGAAAAAAGCGGGCTGCATCAAAAAGACACAAACGGGGATCCGCAGGATGCCCGCCGCCTGGGTGAGGATAATAAAAAAGGCGGGGTTTGCACCCCGCCTTCAAAAAGATCGGAAAAACCGAACTTACTTCACTTCGACAACAGCGCCGGCTTCGGTCAGCTGCTTCTTGGCTTCTTCGGCTTCTTCCTTGCTCACGCCTTCCTTCAGGGTGGAGGGGCAGCCGTCGACCTTTTCCTTGGCTTCCTTCAGGCCCAGGCTGGTCAGAGCGCGCACGACCTTGATGACGCCGATCTTGTTGGCGCCGGCTTCCTTCAGGATAACGTCGAATTCGGTCTTTTCTTCGGCAGCGGCAGCGGCGCCACCGTCAGCGGGGGCGGCCATCACCATGGCAGCGGCGGGAGCGGCAGCGGACACGCCGAACTTTTCTTCCAGTTCCTTGATGAATTCGGACAGTTCCAGGACGGTCATGTTGGAGATGAACTCAACAACCTGTTCTTTGGTCACGGACATGGTAAACTCCTAGCTCTTTGGCTAAAATTTGGTTGATTGCTTTTTTTGCTGCGAAAGCCTTAGGCGGCTTCGCCCTTCTTTTCTTCGATGGCCTTAAGCGCATAGAGCAGGCCGCGGAGAACGTTGGCGAACAGCGAAACAAAATTGGTGGGCACGGCGTTCATGGTGCCGAGCAGCTGACCAAGGAGCTGTTCCTTGGACGGCAGCTTGGCCAGGGCTTCGACCTGTTCGGCAGACATTTCCTTGCCTTCCAGGCTGCCGCAGCGCAGCTGGAACAGCTTGCTCTGCTTGGCAAAATCACTCAACGCCTTGGCCACCGCCACGGGGTCATCGAAACCAAGGGCAATGGCGCTGTTGTCGTGGAACTTGTCCTTGACAACGTCATGCGTGCCACCGGTAAAAGCGATACGGGCCAACGTGTTCTTGACGACGTAGAATTCGCCGCCAGCCTTGCGCAGGTTCACACGGAGGTTCGTCAGCTCTTCCACCGTCATGCCCTTGAACTCGGTCAGCACCGCAAAAGAAGCACGATCGGCATTCGCTTTGATCGCTTCAATGACGGCTGCTTTTTCAGACCTGGTCACGTGATACCTCTCACGTTCGGGGTTGCCGGGTGGAATGCCGAGCCAAAGATAAGTCTGGACAGGTGGATTAAAGGCCTTGCGGCCTGCCTGCCGTCTTCGACTCGAATTCCCTTGCCTTAGCCAGTAAATTCAAATGCGGGGATTGCTATTACTGCAATCCCCGCACGATGTCAACTAAAAAATGGGCTTAGCCTTCCAGGAATTTTTTCACCTGGGACATATCGATCTTGAAGCCGGGGCCCATGGTGGTGGACACAGCCATGGAGAGCATGTAAGTGCCCTTGGCGCCGGAGGGCTTCAGACGATTCACGGTTTCCAGCAGGGCCTTGAGGTTGCCCAGGATCTTTTCGGGACCGAAGGAAACCTTGCCCAGAGGAGCGTGCAGAACACCGGCCTTGTCGACCTTGAAGTCCACGCGACCGGCCTTCAGTTCGTTGACGGCCTTGGTCACGTCGAAGGTAACGGAACCGGTCTTGGCGTTGGGCATCAGGCCGCGGGGGCCGAGCAGACGGCCGATCTGGCCCACCAGAGCCATGACGTCAGGGGTGGCGACGGCGGCGTCGAAGTCCAGCCAGCCTTCCTTGACTTTGGCCACCAGGTCTTCAGCACCCACGAAGTCGGCGCCGGCGGCGGTGGCTTCGGCCTGCTTTTCACCCTTACAGAAAACGGCCACGCGAACGGTCTTGCCCAGGCCGTGAGGCAGGGTCACAGCGCCGCGCACCATCTGGTCGGAGTACTTGGGGTCAACACCCAGGCGGATGGCCACGTCGACGGTTTCGTCGAACTTGGCGAAGGAAGCGCCCAGGGATTTGCTCACAGCGTCTTCAACGCTCAGGCGTTCCTGCAGGTTCACGCCTTCGAGAGCTTTGCGAAAATTTTTGCCATGCTTGGGCATGTCTTTATCCTTTCGTTTTATCTCCTGCCACACATGGACTGCTCCAGGTCTGGCAGTACAATTGATCAACGAGGGGCAGCCAGGCTGCCGTCATCCGGTAAACCGGTCCCTACTTGATTTCGATGCCCATGCTGCGGGCGGTGCCGGCGATGGACTTCACAGCGGACTCAAGGGTGGCGGCGTTGAGATCGGGCAGCTTCAGCTTGGCGATTTCTTCCACCTGGGCCATGGTCAGGCTGCCAACCTTGTTACGGTTGGGTTCGCCGGAGCCCTTTTCGATCTTGGCGGCCTTCATGATCAGCACCGCGGCCGGGGGGGTCTTGGTGATGAAGGTGAAGGAGCGGTCAGCGTAGACCGTGATGACCACAGGGATGATCATGCCCTTCTGGTCCTGGGTGCGGGCATTGAATTCCTTGCAGAAGCCCATGATGTTCAGGCCATGCTGACCCAGGGCGGGACCCACCGGCGGGGAGGGGTTGGCGGCGCCGGCCGGAATCTGCAGTTTGATTTTGGCAACTTCTTTTTTGGCCATGATGTTCTATCCTTATGACTGGAACAGCGCCCTGCGGCGCTGCTCCGATGCTAGCCCTTGGAAACCTGCACGAAATCCAGTTCCACCGGGGTTTGTCTTCCGAAGATGGAAACGGACACGCGCAGCTTGCCCTTTTCGTAGTTGACATCGTCCACGACGCCATTGAAGCCCTCGAAGGGGCCCTCGATAACCCGAACGTCGTCGCCGCGTTCGAAGTTGAACTTGGGCCGGGGGGTCTCCTGGCGACTTTCCATCAGCGAGAGGATGCGCGCGGCGTCGCTTTCGCTCATGGGAGTGGGGCGGTTCTTACCCCCCACAAAACCGGTGACCTTGGGGATGGACTGCACCAGATGGCAGGAAAGATCCGTCATAATCATGCGGATCATCACATAGCCGGGGTAGAATTTGCGGGTACTGGTGCGAGGCTGCGAGCCGTTCTTGGAAGGTTCGATGACCTTTTCGGTAGGCACGACCACTTCCTGGATGAGGCCATTGTCCTCGCCGGAATCCATCATCGCCTTAATGGTCTTCTGCACGCGCTGCTCGAAACCGGAGTAGGTGTGCACGATGTACCAGCGAGACTTCTTCCCCAGTTCGGAGTTCTCGTCGATAACGGGAGTGTTCATATGTGCCTTCAGGAGAGGATGCTCTTGATGATGGCCGAAAGCCCCAGATCCACGAGGCCAAGCACGATCGCCATGACGGCAACAAAGCCCAGAACCGCAAACGTCGCTTTGCGCGTTTCCTTGAGCGTAGGCCACGTAACCTTACGCAGTTCGCCGCGAGAATCTTCGATATATTGCGCCAGGCGGGAGATGGGGTTGGGGGTCTGTTCGGTCTTGGAGTCGGCTTGCGCGGATTTCTTTACCATGGTGCTTCCCACAAGATAAAAAATGGCAGGGCAGGAGGGATTCGAACCCCCAACTTGCGGTTTTGGAGACCGCCGCTCTAGCCGTTAGAGCTACTGCCCTGCGTACCGTCAGGGGGGAGGGGTGCTCCCCCCTGCGGAAGTATTGTTACCTGGTTTCTCTGTGAAGCGTGTGCTTCTTGTCCCAGGGACAATATTTTTTCATTTCCAGACGCCCGGTGGTGTTCTTCTTGTTCTTCCGGGTGCTGTAGTTGCGACGCTTGCACTCAGTGCAGGCAAGGATGATATTCACTCTCATGGTACTACTCGATGATTTCGGTCACCACGCCGGAGCCCACGGTACGGCCACCTTCACGGATGGCGAAGCGCAGACCGGCTTCCATGGCGATGGGGGCGATCAGTTCCACCAGGAACTGGCTGTTATCGCCAGGCATGACCATTTCCACGCCTTCGGGCAGGTTGATCACACCGGTGATGTCGGTGGTACGGAAGTAGAACTGAGGACGATAGCCGGAGAAGAACGGGGTGTGACGGCCGCCTTCTTCCTTGGACAGGACGTACACTTCAGCCTTGAACTTCTTGTGGGGCGTGATGGACTTGGGAGCAGCGAGCACCTGGCCGCGTTCCACTTCGTCACGCTTGGTGCCGCGCAGCAGCACGCCGATGTTGTCACCAGCTTCGCCCTGGTCCAGCAGCTTGCGGAACATTTCCACGCCGGTGCAGGTGGTCTGGGCGGTAGGCTTGATACCCACGATTTCCACCACGTCGCCGACCTTGATCACGCCGCGTTCCACACGACCGGTCACCACGGTACCACGGCCGGAGATGGAGAACACGTCTTCGATGGGCATCAGGAAGGGCTTGTCGATGTCGCGCTCGGGATCGGGGATGAAATCGTCGCAAGCCTGCAGCAGTTCGATGATGCACTTGGCTTCAGGAGCGTCGGGATCGTCGCATTCCAGAGCCTTCAGAGCGGAACCACGGATAACGGGCACGTCGTCGCCGGGGAAGTCGTAGGAAGACAGCAGTTCGCGCACTTCCAGTTCCACCAGTTCCAGCAGTTCTTCGTCGTCCACCAGGTCGCACTTGTTCAGGAACACGACCAGCTGGGGCACGCCGACCTGACGGGCGAGCAGGATGTGCTCACGGGTCTGGGGCATGGGACCATCGGTAGCGGCCACCACCAGGATACCGCCGTCCATCTGGGCAGCACCGGTGATCATGTTCTTGATGTAGTCAGCGTGGCCGGGGCAGTCCACGTGAGCGTAGTGACGCTTTTCGGTTTCGTATTCCACGTGGGCGGTGGCGATGGTGATACCACGTTCCTTTTCTTCGGGAGCCTTGTCGATTTCGTCGTAGGAAATGAAGCTACCGGAGCCCTTCAGACCGGCGATCTTGGTGATGGCGGCGGTCAGAGTGGTCTTACCATGGTCGATGTGGCCGATGGTACCAATGTTAACGTGGGGCTTTTTGCGTTCGTATTTTTCCTTGCCCATTGTACGTCTCCCTGAGGATAAAATTTGTTGCGGTTACTGTACTTTCAACCTTGAGCATGGTTTCGAACGCCTGCTCCCGGTTTCTTGCCACTGCCCGCATAAGTCCCTGTGTTGTTGCCCAGGGAACGTGCTTTGACAGGAAAAAGGATGACTGGAAGGGAAAAATGCAGGAATGGAGCGGGAAACGGGATTCGAACCCGCAACCCTCAGCTTGGAAGGCTGATGCTCTAGCCGTTGAGCTATTCCCGCATCCTCGATGCGCGTTGTTTTGCAGGCCAGCGAGCCAGCCCCCGGGTTTCGGCATTGCCCGGTACTGCACCGTAGTTCCCGACAGTCTACCTGTCTCCTACAGCCAAGGCAGTTGTTAGCATGTGCCACACTTCTTATTCAGAAGTGGTGGAGGGGGGTGGATTTGAACCACCGAAGTCTTACGACGACAGATTTACAGTCTGTTCCCTTTGGCCACTCGGGAACCCCTCCACTCTGAGTTGCAAGCGATGTTGGCTTGCAAGATTTTCAGTCTGGCGTGGGCTTGTCCGGCTTTGCTTCCGGTGCCCTGCTGCCCCGTTCGGCTTTCGCTTTCGTGAGGCATTCGTCAGCAGCAAGGATGTGTTTACGGAAAACCGGCCCCTTTGGCAAGCACTTTTTTGCATTTTTTCGAATTTTTTTTGCCTAAAAATAAAAAATAAATAAAAACAATATATTACGATATGACGTTGACAGTCTGTTTCCCTTGCCTTAGGGCCCGTTGGAGGCTTTTTCGATCAGGCGGGCTTCAAAAAGGGCCTGAAAAAGTTTTTTCAGCTCGTGCCGGATGCGTGCTTTGGGGACGCCGGGGAAGGTCTCGACCAGCAGGGAAAGGGCTTCGTCACGCGACAGAGGTTCGGAAAGCAGCTGCCAGACCACGGCCCCGGTGCCGTCGAGGCGGAAGATGCGGTTACCGTGGCTGTCGGTAAGGAAGAGGCTTTGCCCTGCCTGCCGGCAGCTCAGATCCGCTCGCTGCCGCCACAGTGTCCTGCTGTCCCCGGTACCCCCGGAGGGCGGGGAAGCGTGCCGGCCGTGACGGGCGGGCGGTACCGTCACTGGAGAAAGGTTCGCGGGCAGGGGCGCGGCCGGAGGCAGCAGGGGGGCCTGCTGGGCCAGGAGCGCCGCGGCTTCGTCCAGATCATCATATCGCAAGATGCGGCAGGGCAGGGCATCCAGCAGTTGCGTTCCCAGTCTGAGCACCTCCGGCGCACCGCCGTCCGGGATCAGGAAACGCGCCAGCACGTTGTCCATGCCGGTGGCGGCAGGAGCGGTCAGGAGGGCGGCACGGCTGCCCGGCGTGCGTTCCAGCAAGATCACGGCATCGGGGCGGTTGCGCTCCCCCCAGGGCGCCAGGCTGTCGGGAGAGGCGCCCAGATAGCCATAATGACGGTCCCGTATGCCCGGGCGCTCGGCCATGAAGCGTTTCAGGGCAGGTGAAAAGGGCAGGGGCAGCCGCAGGCGGGGAGGCACGCCAAAGGAAAAGATCCTGCCCTGATGGAGGCCCAGCATGTCATCGCCGAGCCCACGGGCCGCGTCGGCCATGAGGCGGGCGACGAGCGTGCTCTTGCCGGCGCGATTGTCGCCGCAAAAAAGCAGGGTGCGTCCGTGCAGGCGCACGGCCGCGGCATGGAGGGAGATGAGACCGGGACAGGCATGGCAGCAGGCGGCCACCAGTTCTATGGCCAGACTGCACAGCAGGCAGGCCCGGGAAGGCTCATGGCGGGGAGCGGGAAGCCAGGGAGAGCGCAGGCGATAGCCGCGCCCCTGTGGACTGATGACCAGCAGGGGCGCAGTTTTGTGCAGGCCGGATGGCAGCATCCCGGAGATGGCCGGGAGCCCTGCTGGTTGCGGGGCGTGCGGCCAGAGCCGGAAAAAAGCATCCAGTGCAGGCAGCAGGCCTTCGCAGTCATGCAGTCGCACAGCTCCCTGCACACCGGCAAAAAAGACGTCCTGGCGCGCCATGCCTAGTAGCGATCCGGCCGGAAGCCCCCCAGGGCGTCATTGAACGTGTCACGCAGGCGATCCCCGGCCTCACGATGCCAGCCTTCATTATAGCGGCCGTCGTAACGACCGTCGTAGCGGTCGTCATAACGGTCACGGTAATCATAGTTACGGGAGGGACGGGAACGGCGGCGCGAGGGACGGCTGCGGCGGCTGCGTCTGGAGTAGCGGCTGCGCCGGGAATAATGGCTGCCGTGGGTATAGCGGCTACGGCGCCGGTGCGAGGGCCGGGAGTGGGCCTCGGCCTCATTGACGCAGAAAAGGACCGGCGTCGCATAGAGCAGGCCCGTGGCGACCAGTCCGGCCAGGAAGGAACGGCGCTTGCTGCGGAGGCTGTCTTCGGAAGGGGCGGACGATGCTGTCTTCATAATGCCCTCCTGCCCGGGAGCGGGTCAGGTAAAAGTATCCTGAATAGCAGACGAAAAACGGCCTGTCAGAGATTGTGCCAGCAAAGCGGGGCCTTGCCAAGGGGGCGTCCGCAAGTCTGACGGAGCCAGTCTGCTGCGGCAGGCATGAGCAAAGCGTCAGGGCGTGGCATGGCCGTACGCCCTGTGCCGGCGTTGTTTCGGCATGGCCTCGTCCGCCAAAGGATGCGGCTTTGCAGGGCATCCTTTCGGTCTACTTCCATGTGCCGCGGCCGGTGGATTGCCGGACATGTCGCGGTGGTTCACGCTGCGGGCTGCGTTCCCGGCAGGCGCGTCACGGCACGGGGCAGCATGTTGTCAGCAGGCCTGTTGCCGGGTCCGGGCCAGAAAGGCATCGGCCTTGTGGTATTCCGGATTATCCAGCAGGCTGGTCACGGTAAAGACCAGCAGGGAGAGGCAGACGCCCAGGATCACCTGCAGGGCCGACTGCTGCTCCCAGAAGGCAGGCAAGGGCATCCCTAGGAAGATGGCCAGATTGTACAGGCAGTAGGCCAGTCTGCAGAGCATGGAACACAGGGCGCCCCTGCTGGTGCCGCGCCGCCAGAAAAAGGCCAGGACAAGCGGTACGAACACGCCGGTGGTGATGATGTCCGAGGCTATCCAGGTGATCTCGAAGATGGAACGGATGCGCAGGGAGATGAGGATGCCCACGGCCACGATGACCAGCGTGGCCAGCCGGGACAGGCGCAACCGGGTCTTTTCGTCGTAGCTGCCGGGGAGCAGGTCCATGACCAAGGTCATAGCGCCGGTGTTGATGAGGGAATCCATGGTGGACATGATGGCCGCCGAGATGCCCACGAAGACCACCGCCGCCAGCAGGGGCGACATGGAGCTTTCCACCAGGGCGGTGACCACGCCGCCCCTGGGCAGGGTATCGAACAGGACGATGCCCGCCATGCCGGTAAGGACCACGATCAGGTACAGCGGGATGTAGACGAAAAAGCTCATGACCGTCATGCGCCGGCGTCCCGCGTGTCGCGTGTGGCCGAGATGCGCTGCCAGACATTGGCCTGGATCATCCACGAGCAGCCGAAGGTGATGACGTACATCAGGTACTTGGGGGCGCCTGCGGTCAGGCTCATGAATTCCGGCCTGCCGCTGCGGGCCGCCGCCTCCGCGATGGGGGCCAGGCCGCCGCATTCCTGCATGGCCACCACGAAGACGGCCAGGGCGGACAGGAGCAGCAGCACGAACTGGATGATGTCCGTGAGCACCACGCCGCGAAAGCCCCCGAACATGGAATAGACCAGCACGATGAGCGTCCCGGCCAGCATGCCGCCCTCATAGCCCATGCCGAGGAAGGTCCCGAAAAAGTCCCCCACGGCCACCATCTGCGAGGCAGCGGAGAACAGCATGAAAAACAGGATCATCAGCGCCAGCAGCCGCGCCACGGGACGGGAATAGCGGGCCTCCATCATGGCCCCCTGGGTCAGATAGCCCACGCTGCGGATGGCCCGTGCCCCCAGGCCCATAAGCAGGGTGGCCACCAGCACGGGCACGCCGTAGTACCAGAAGGCCCCCATGCCGTCGGCAAAGGCCAGATCCGCCGTAGACAGGGCCGAGCCCCCGCCCCACCATGAGGCGATGAAGGTGATGGACAGGGCCCAGAACGGCAGGCTGCGCCCGGCAAAGAAATAGTCTTCCACGTCGCTGTTCTTTTTTTCCTTGAGGACGACCAGCAACAGGACGGCAAAATAGAGGACGAGCCCGATAAGGGAAGCGATCTTGAGCATGGGGATTCCGCGAATGGCTGAAAGTGGCGGGGCGTTGGGACAGATGATCAGCGGGCCAGATTGCGCAGGAGGCTGTCCAGCACAGCCATGCAGGTAGCCTGATCCGCGGGCGGGATGTCCTGCCAGAGCTTGCTGTGCAGTGCTGTGGAGATGTCCGTCTGGACATGGCGCAGGGCCTCGCCCCTGTCGCTCAGGGACACGAGCTGCACCCGGGCGTCCTGCGCCGAGGGGCGGCTCTGGCAGTAGCCGCGCTCCTGCAGGGTATCCACCAGGCCCGTAACCGTGTTTTTTTTTGCGGCCTATGCGCCGGGCCAGCGTGCTCATGGGCTGGGGGGATTCCTCGAACAGGGCATGGAGCACGGCCCCGTGGGCGGGCAGCAGGTCGGTGATGCCGCGGCGGGCCAGTTGGTCGCAGATATACTGGTTGGCCTGCTCCCGGATACGGGAAAGCAGGTCGATGATGTCATCAGGTGAGGTGGCAGGCATGGGCCTCCGTGCAGGAATTCGGGCGTTTTTAGTTCGTGGGCGAACCAATGTCAACGGAAGAAGGGCAGCCGCCAGAGCTGCCCGATGGAATGCTTCCTACTTCTGTTTCAGAGGCCGTAAAAATAAGAGACGTGTGCGAGAAAGAGGATTGCTCTTTATAGATTTTTTTGTTCCTTGCGATAAAGCGCATTGAGCCAGGAACCTTTCTTGTCGGGACGTACGTCTTCAGAGATCCATTGTTTGTATAAGGAAAAACTTCCTGTCCTGCCCATCAGTGCAGCAAGGGAAGATTCGTCCATATCCGTAAAATAGCGTCCATTACGCATACCTTCAAAGGTGCCGTATTTGAAAGAAAGATACAGGATGCCCTGAGGCTTGAGGGCATCGCGGATTTTTTTGAGGATACCTTCGAGTTCTGCACGGGGAACATGAAGCAGGGAAGCGCAGGCCCAGACAGCATCGAACGACTGGGGAGTTAGTTCCATGTCTGCAAAAGATGTGTGGACAGGGCGGATGCCGGTCAGCTGGAAAGTATGCTCGACAAATTCTTTTGTCGCATCGAGTGGGGCGACATGAAAGCCCTGCTGGGCAAAATAGAGAGTATCCCTGCCACTACCGCAACCAAGGTCAAGGATAGCACCATTCGGAGGAAGCAGCGGGACAAATTCCTTGTAAAGGGAATCCATATTGGTGTGAACAGTATTCTGTATGAATTGTTCCGCTGTCTGTGCGTAATAGGAGATAGTATCCGACATAGCTCCTCACAAAGATGGTTAAAAACAGTTTGGTAATTCCTGGGCTGGACGCCAGCGGTGGATAAGATGGCTGATAGCAATTTTGTCGACTTGTTGAAGAAAAGCCCGTCGAGCTTCTGCCGTTAGCCCTGTTTGCAGCATCAGAGTTTCCCGTAGCGGATGATGGCTGCTGATGAAAAAATCGTTTCGTGTGTTCAATCTTTCAAGATATGTTAATTCAGGTACTTTTGCAAATTTTCCATGCTCACCTCTGTTGCACTCTGGACATGACAAAACAAGATTCCATATCCCATCAATATTTATAGATAGGCCTACATTTTTTAATATATGCGGGAAAAAATGGTCAACATCGCAATTATGTAAATCAATATTTTTCATGCAGTAAAAGCACTTTCCTTTTTGATACCCATTCAGGGCATCCCGGGCAGAGGTGATATTCTTTCGTTTTGAGGCTTGCAGAGTGAACAACGCATTTTCGGCAGTATCATACTGGATGCGGATGACATCCCGCGACAGGGAAAGTACCCATGCCGTTCCGACAAGGCTCCATCGGGCTTCTGCCTCCTGCTTGAGGTCAGGAGTCGGGATAGTTTCTTTCAGCTGGAACAGGTCGTCGGTGATAGAAAGATATATTTTCCCGTTTCTTTTATATTTTTTAAAGAATGAGGGGCCGATGGGGGCTTCATTGACGATATGGAACGCGTCGAGGACATTGACGAAACCAAGTTTCTCCGTGATGGCGTATAATGTGGCCTCGTCAAGTTCTCCGGCATTGAAAGAGCGGCAGGCATCAAGAAATTTGCTCGACCGGCTCGTGCCCTGTTTATCCTCCTTTTTAAGGTGCTCGCAGATATGTGCGGCATAGGGGCGCGCGAGATCTTCAAGTGTGACATTGCTTTCCTGAATATCAAGCAGAGACTTGGCAAGTGCAAATTTATAAGATGCCACATTACGGCCAAACAGGATGATGGCCCGCCAGTATGATTCCAGTGAGGGAGCTGTCTCCATGAAACGCGAGATACTCATGCAACCTCCAGTCCCGAAACTTTTATGGAAAGGATAGACGCGTCGGTAGAGGGGATAAAAGTAAACAGTCGGCAAAATGAAGGCAATGTCAGTTGTTTTCGGTAAAGCAAAGCCATTTGAATGAAGGTATAAAAAATAGAAATATTATTTTCCATTTTATGGAACAGCCAGACGGGATAACAGGCCAAAAAGGAGTGTCTTCATGGATGAGAACAGGCCTGTGTTTCCTTGTCCGCATTGCGGCTCCCGCCACACGGAGCTGTGCCGGGCAAGCCTGTCTTTTCTGCCGGAGTGGCTGCGCCGTTTGATGCCCGTGTTCGGGACCTGCCCGGCGCAGGGCAGGATCATCCTCGCTTGTAAGGATTGCGGGAAAAGGTTCGTCATGTATATCATGTAGGGGGAGGGCCCCTGCCATGGCAACCATGTTTCCTGCTGATGTGACGTCGTTCCTGAAGACCGGCGAAGAGGCAACGTACAGTTTTTTGCGACGCACGGCCCGGCCGGACGGCAAATTCCTGTGCTGGTACGCGCCGGACATCGAAGAGCGCGAGCCGGACTTCATCCTGCTGTCGCCCGATTGCGGCCTGGTTGTGCTGGAGGTCAAAGACTGGCTCATCGACCAGCTGCTGGAGGTGGACGGCAAAAGCGTGCTCCTGTCGGTCAATGGCCGGGAAGAGCGGCGCAAGCAGCCTTTGGCCCAGGCGCGGGAATATGTGGGCAGTCTGCTCACCCTGCTGAACAAGCACGCGCCCCGCATGGCAGACGGCAAACCTTTGCTGCCCTGTCCCGTCACCGGCGGGGCCGTGTTGCCGCATATCAGCCGTGAGGAATTCCGGGCGGCCGGTCTGGGCGAGGTCATGGAGGAGGGCCGGATCATCTTTTGGGATGAGCTGCACGAGGAGTCCCCGCTGCGGCGGGATGCCTCGGGCCGCAGTTTCGCGTGCTGGCTCGCGGAACATTTCCCGCCTCTGTTTCCTTTCCAGCTTTCAGGCTCCCAGATCGACTGGCTCCGGGCCAGGATTTTCCCCGTTGTACGGCTGGAACTGCCCGTACGCGGCGGGACACATGCCTCGGCCCAGGACGAGACCATCCGTGCTCTGGACCGCGACCAGGAAAATCTGGCACGCGGCATGGGCGCCGGGAAACAGCTCATCATCGGGCCGTCCGGCAGCGGCAAGACGCTCATCCTGGCGCATCAGGCCTGGAACCTGCCGCGGGTGGACAAAAAGATCCGCCGTGTGCTGGTGACCTGCTTCAACCTCTCGCTGGTGGGCTACATCCGCCGTCTGCTGGCCCGCAAGGGTGCCAGCCTTGGCCCGGACGGTGTGGAGGTGGTGCCGTTCTACAGCGTTTGTGAACGTATCCTGGGCGAACCGCTGACCCATGCCGAGGAGAGCGAGTATTACAACCTTATCGTGCAAGAGGCACAGGAGCGTCTGCAAGGGGAGCATCCGCTCAAGGGGCACTGGGATGCCATACTGGTCGATGAGGGGCAGGATTTTTCTCCAGAGATGGCGCACGTCCTGCTGGCCCTGCTGCCGCCGCACGGAGTGCTGACCGTAGCCCAAGACGAACAGCAATGCCTGTACCAGCCGGAGGACAGCGGCTGGGAGAAAATGGGCATCGCCGGTCTGCGGCTGCGCCGTCTGCAACGCCAGTACCGTAACACACGGGCCATCGCCCGGATGGCCTTGCGTCTGCTGCCGGAAGGTGAGCCCGTGCCGGAGCTGGCAGGCGCGGAAGGGGATGCGCCTTGCTGGCTGCAAAGCGCCGATGCGCCTGCGCTGGTGCGCGATGTGGCGGATGCCGTGGCCACTCTGGTGCGGGAGGGCGTGCCCATGAGCGAGATAGCGATCCTCTACGCTCATTCCCGCATGGAAGGGCTGGCGTCCAGCCTGCCGGAAAGCCTGCTGGAAGCAGTGGAGGCCCGGGGCGTCATGGCCCGCTGGGTGGCCCGGGATACGACCAGCAAGCGTTATTTCGACATCACCACGGACAGCGTCTGCATCTCCACCATCCACAGTGCCAAAGGTCTGGATTTTTCCCATGTCTTCCTGCTGGGCATGGATCGCCTCCAGCCGGAGAAGCCCCGTCAGCGGCGTCTGGCCTATGTGGGGATGACGCGTGCCCGGGAGCATCTGACGCTGGCTGTCTGCGGTCGGGAAGGGCTCGTCCCTTCGCTGGCAGCGGCAGAGCGATAACCGCTTGAGAACCGGCTGTGCCCCTTGCATGTGCTAGAGCAGGCTGCGCCAGCCGGTGAAAAGCCCCCTGTGTGAAAGCCCTTGCCAAGCGCCCAGGATTCATCTAAAAGAGGAGAGATGCTGGTGTGGCTCAATCGGTAGAGCAGCTGATTTGTAATCTGCAGGTTATGGGTTCAAGTCCCTTCACCAGCTCCAGGAAAAAGCAAAAAAGCCCTCACGGAGATCTCCGTGAGGGCTTTTTTGTTTGGGGCATGAGCCAGTGGAGCGCCTGAAACACGAGACAGAAAGCCACCCACATATCGGGTGGCTTTGATTGTGTGCCGGCTTTATAGCCTTCATGATCCCTTTGACCAGGTCTGTTTGCACCTTAGTGAGCAATGCACTTGCCATCAGGGGACAGAGCCATAACTCCTTTGAGAATCAGGTCTATTGCCACACGTGGCCAGCGGGCCGTCGAAGGAATAGAAGGCTCTTCAGTCATAATCCCTTTATGAGTCAGGTCTATTTCTACTGTTGTATGACGAAAACTCTTTGAACAAACTTCAAAACTTGTCATAATCCCTTTACGAATCAGGTCTATTTTCACCGACGGTGCCAACAAGGACCTCTTCGAAGAGTCCATCAAGTGGGGGGCATAATCCCTTTATGAATTAGGTCTATTTTCACAGCGGCCCCGGCAAAGCCTTGTGCGGCGCGGCTTTGCGGCGGCATTTTCGCGAACCTCCGGCGGTTTTGGTGAAATCAGATGTCTGTTATTTGACATGTTTTCTATCCTGTTGATATGACACATAAAAATCCATGTGCGACCTTTTGGGACAGTGAAAAATAAAATGTAACTTTTTCAGGGTATTAGAAAAAATCCCTTTCGACGCTCAAAAGCTCGCGCACAGCCTGTTCGCCCGGGTTGGTTTTGCCCCTGGCGCTTTTCCCGCCTGTCTTTTATCTATCGTATCTTTTCCCGCCATGCCTCCCTGTTGCCCCGAAGGCCTTGCGGTCACAGTGCCCGCAAGGCGTGAGGCCTCTGCCTGCTGTCGTACCCTTCCTGACGTATCAGGGAGGGAGCCGCCAGCACGGACGGCACGACCTGACCGGAAACGAAGGGGATGTGATGCGTGCATGGAGAAAAGGGCATGGGCGCTCTTTGGGGCGTAGACGGGGGATGTTTGGGGGAGGGGGCCTTTGTGGATCAGGTCTGTGTTTACGATTAGTAGTAAGAATGTCAGTAGTTATTTGAGTTAGTCATAATCCCTTTACGAATCAGGTCTATTTCCACCGCTTGCATTATCCTGCTCCCCATTACCTACTTTGGTCTTAATTCCTTTGAGAGTCAGGTCTATTTCCACAGCGGCCCCGGCAAAGCCTTGTGCGGCGCGGCTTTGCGGCGGTATTTTCGCGACCCTCCGGGATTTGGGCGGCATCAGACGTCCGTTTATGACATACGACCACAAGCATGAAGCCTTGTCATAACCCCTTTCATCAGGTCTGTTCCCGCGAACTAGGCAGGAAGCCGGGGCCCCGGCTGGCTCGCGGAGGCGTCTCCATCATAGGGCCATGCCACAAGGAGGCTAAGTCCTGCGGCAACTTACAGCACGAATTCGCATTGCCCAAGGCCAAAGCTCGTTTGCTTGCCGATATGGACATGGTGCGCAAAGTCAAGATAGTCCGCGAAGGCGCGCACAGGGTCGCGATAGACGACGCGCCCCGTCAGTCCTCCAAACTGCATGAGGGTCTGCTGCCGTCCGGAATATCGGCTCCAGTCTTCCCAGCGGAGGCTGTTCTCCTCTATGCTGATACTGTCCGCGCACTGGAAGATCGTGGAGAAGATGTCTTCCGGCAGGCGGTATGACTGCCCTTCAAGAGCGGACAGACTTTTGATGCGCCGCAGGATGAGGCGGAACAGGGTGGAAAAATCAAGCTCGGATGAAAGATGGTTCGCCGCTTTGAAGCGCAGGGGCGTGATGAAATGGCATGCAAGGGAAGCTGTCCCCATGTCCTGCCCCCATACGGGAATCTTCAGGTCCTGGTCGGCACAGGAGGCAAGATGTTCGTTGCGGGCATCGTAGAGCTGGTCGTCCCCATGCCGGACTTCCTCAATGGAAAACATGCCCGCACCATGTTCGCTCCCTTTGCCCATTCCCCGCTGCCCGGCCAGGATCAGGGCATGGATGAAATAGGGGAGATATTCCACAGCATAGGAGAACAGCTTCAGCGTGAAGGAAAAAAGCTCTCCTTTTTCGTACAACGTCTTTTTGTCAGCGGGCGGGACGATGCAGAAGGGCGGGGGCAAAAGCGGTGCCGTGCCGCTGCCTTGGGGAGCGGACGCCGCAGTGAAGAGCCGGGGGAAGATGCACGTCCTGCCCAGCAGGCACTGCGTGCAATCGTTTTTGGGGGTCCTGCATACGGCCCGGCGCAGGTGGCTCCCCAGGGTACCACGCAGCATGGAGCCTTTGTAAGCGGAAAAAGAGCCATCCGACAGGAGCCGGCAGGTGATGCGGACAGAGAGGTATTTCATGGCGCTCTGCTTCACGGTCGCAATATAAGGGAATGATGGATGATTTGTTTATAGCACAAACGAAAATCAGAATAAATAATCAGAGAGTGTTTTTTCTTTGCCGGGAGCATACGGATCTGTTCCATGGGCACCGCAGTTTGCAAGACAGGATACTCACAATCGTTATAGATCTGGCTTGTGAACTGCAAGCCGGTAAACGACATGACTGGCCGGAAGGGCAGGCCGCTGACGCACAAGCGGAGGTTGGGGACTCCGGAGCCGAAGCTGTCCGGTTTTATACCACTCCGTATGGTTCAGGTTTCAATATTGCCGTTTTTTTTAAAAGCATGCTGGACAGAGCGTACCGTTTTTCCTGGCCGCAGCCTGGAAATCCCCATGCTCGAAATACAGGAAGACAGATCCTCATCAGCTTTGAGGAACGTAAAAAGCCCTTACGAAAATCTCCGTGAGGGCTTTTTACGTTCAGATCGCTGTCGTGATGCGGGAAGGCTGTAGCTGTAGCAACCTCCCATGGGAAAAAGGGGGGGGTCTCCTTGGTTAGCAATAGTTGAAGGGGAGCAGGCGGGTAGCCAGCCAGGGATCGGACCAGCCGGGGACGAGCATCTGCCGGATGATGGGGCTGGCGGCCGGGATCCGGGCCTCCAGTTTGAGCAGATTGCCGCAGACGGCGGCATTGTCAGCGGCAAACAGCCCCATGGACAGGGCCAGGGCATAGAGGATGACCTCCAGCGTCGGCATGTTGGCCGGGCCCATGGCGGTGCCGAGCGTGTTGGCGATGGCCTTACGCGACGGCCGGTCTTCCGGGTCGGTCATGAGCCAGCGGTAATACTGGATAAGGGGCCAGGGGTGCCCTTTCTGGAAGCCGGCTTCGATCCGGGTCCAGTGGGCCTGCTGTTCCAGATAGGGGGCACGCTCCGCCTCGCTCCCCCGGCGGGCGAGGTACCGGACAAGCAGGTGATGCTGGTAGCGGGATCCCGCGCAGCCCGGTTGGGCGAAGGTGGCCACGGCCTTGCTGATGTCACAGCCCAGGGCTTCCTCGACCAGGGTCCGTACCGCAGCCTCGTCGGTGTCCGGGCGGTCCATTTCGGCGATGGCGAGATACGTCCTGGTCTGCGGCACCTGCCGCAGCGCTTCTTCCGGCGGCAGGGTCGCGAAGCAGTCCAGAGCCTGCCGGAAAAAGTAGGTGGCCCCGGTGGCATCGTTCTGGAAAGCACGATACTGGCCCAGGCTGCTCAGGATCTTGCCGTCCCAGAGCGCGGTCCCGGTCAGGGAGCCGCCGGCGAGGGGGTTCCAGGTCGCAAGGCGGGCCTCCGCTGTCCTGAAATCGAAGGCGTTGGCATCAGAAACCGCCAGACGCAGGGCTGCGTGCAGAGCCGCCGTGGCGTCTATGGTGCGTATACTGGGCGTCAGTTCCGCCAGACGGCACTTGACGGACAGCAGCTCTTCGCTGTCGGCATCGCCCAGGTGATTCAGGTGGGCCAGGCGGGACAGCTGCCAGCAAAATTCCGTGGTCAGGTCGGGATCTTTCATGGGAGGGAACCATCCGCCCATCCGGTCCAGCACGGAGAGCGTATAGTCCTTGCCCAGCAGGTACTGGTGCATGGCACGGACGTATTCTCCCCACAGGGCGGGATCTTTCCGGCAACGGGCCTGAAGGTGTTCGAGGGCGTGGCTGGCCAGGCCCCGGGGTTTGGCCGCATCAGCATGACTGATGAGGGCCTGCCATTCCGCACCGGTAGGTATCCCGTTGGCCAGGATCTTTTCACACACCTTGGGCAGGGGAGCTTCCAGCGTTACCAGGCTCGTCCCTTCCAGACCGCTCTGACGCAGGGCGTGCCGGATCTCGGTCTTGGGGCTCCCCCAGCAATAGGCGGCCACATCGGCCCAGGCTATCTGCGGATCCTTCTTGTCCAGGAAGGTGAGGCTGGTGATCCGCAGTTTCTGGCTGCGTTGCAGATCCTCGCCTGTAAGCTCGGCCATGAGCATGTCGCAGCTCAGGGATGTTTGCAGGTCGGGCGTATAGTCGGTGCGCTGTTCCATATAAATATGGATGGTGCTGTGTTCCTGCGGCAGCGGCAACAGGCGCCAGACCCATTTGATGAGTTCCCGCACCGCTTGCAACCAGCCATTACTGCCCCGGATGCCCATGTCCAGGCTGGAAAATCCTACAATCCCCGCAGGCGAGCGCAGCAGCGTGCACAGGTTGTCGATGACCGTGCCCGCAGGCTTATCCGTACAATGGAAGTCTGCCAGGTCCGGCAGGGTGACGTCATGCGGCAGGCATACGGCCACGACCTTGCCTGGTGTGCCGCTTTCGTCGGCACTGAAACGGAGCCCTGTCTCATCGATGTAGACACGCCATTCCCGCGAGGGCGACAGGTGCGGGAGCGTATGCAGCGTATTTTCGGGGACGGTGGGAAACTGGGGCTTGGGCTTCGCCCAGACTTCCGGCAGCATGACGCCAACGAGATCGGGATAGTTCCTTCGAATGGCATTCTGGAATGCGGCGGCGGCCTGTGTGCCCTCCTGGGTAGAGATCCGAGCCAATGCTTTGTTCGCATGCCAGCGCAGGTCTTTCAGGGCCCTCTTCATGAACCAGGGACGTTTGGTCGGGATGTCCCGCCAGTAGGCGACCGTGTCGGGGTGGCAGACACCTTTTCGCAGCAGGCCGGCGAACACAAGGCATTCCTTACGGAAATTGTTGGCCTGTTTGATGGTTGTTTGCAGCTTTTGCTCCCATACGGGGGCATGATCTACAAGAAGGAGCAGCTCTTTTTCCATGGCGGCGCTGTCCTGCCCGTTGGTGATGGCAAAACGTATATCCCGGAGCAGTTTGGTGGCCCTTTCTTCCACAGCTGCCGTCCGTGCCCTGTCGGCATCGGGATGGGGGAGAGGAAGGGGGACATCCATAGGCTCGACATCGTCCAGCGGGAGATCCAGGGCCTCGGCGGGCGCGTCAGCGCTCCCCCCGGTCATTTCGGTACACGGGGAGTCAGGGGCCGTCGGCAGCGAGGCCGGTACGTCAGACGTGTCCGTATCGTGGCATGTTTCCACCGCCGGGCAGACCGCCCTGGCTGCGGCGTCAAGTTGCGCAAAGGCGCGCTCCAGATTGCGGGCGGTTTCTACGATACCAGAGGGGAACTGTGCTGCATCCGAAGCAAGAAAAGCGGCAAGGGCCGCGTGGAGGGGATGTGTGGCAAGAGGCATGACAGACTCCGTATGATGTATACAGTTATTATCTTTAGGATAATTGACGGGATATGAAAAAATAATGATCAATGTTCCTCTTTACTCCGTTTAAAAGATGAAGACAAGGTAAAATACTTAATAAGGTGAATATTTCAATGGGATATAGAGATCTAATATTTTTGTTGGGAAATTTGACTATAATGTGTATGGTTACTCTAACCTGTATGTTGTAGTTCAATTTTTGAAGCCAGGATGGCGATATGGAAAAAAAGCTGCAATTTAAGGTAACTACCCTGAAAGGCTCAGGGATATGGACAGGAAGCTCCAACCATATGCGCATGGCGGCTCTTCAGGGCACCTCCTTCCTTGGGGGGATGCGCTTCTGGACGGAGGCCCTGTTGCGTTCGTTTGGGCATCGGGTCTGTGACTGCGTGGACAGCAAAAAAGGCAAGGAAGTTTTTGATGTGAAGGCGCCGGAGAAGATCTGTGCCGCCTGTCACAGTTTCGGTTGCACGGGGCTGGCCCGGGCCTTTCGCCTGCATGTCCTGCCTGTGAAGCCTACGACCTGTGAGCCGCAGGAAAAATACATATTTTCCATCCCGTCACGGGACAGGACTGTTCACTATGCTCTGGCAAAGGGCTGGGAGGGCGAGCTTGCGCTTTCCCTGTCCTCTAATCGCCCTCTGTCATGGCCGCTGTCCCTGTGGAAAAAGGGCGTCGTTTCCCTGCCGCCGGAAGTCGTTCTGGCGACCTTTCTCATGCTGGAATACGGCACACTGGGGGCCCTGGATCAGTATGGCTGCGGTCTGGTGCACCTGACGAACCGTGAGGATTTGCTGCCTTTCCTGCGTGAAGCTCTGCCGGAAAGCGGAAGGGAAAAGCCGGAGAGAGGCCTGGCTGACCTGCGGGATTTCTATTTCTTCAAAGGGGCGTTCGACCCGGATACCCTGCGTCGGCTGTCTCCAGGGGGCATACGTCTCCAGAACGGCCGTCCTGGAGAACGCCCTCTTGCCCGTTTTGAGCATATCATCCGCCTGCGCCGTTTGCTGCGTGAGAGTCTGCGTTCCCCTGAGCACAGGCAGCAGGAGGTCCTGCGGCACTGGGTATGCGGCTATATGCCGCAGGCCAAGGGCTTTTCCGGGGGAGCCGTGGGGAGTCATATCTCCGTGGGAGTCACCGATCAGAACAGGATCTATGGCTGGGGCTGGTTACCGCGGACAGGGCTCCGGGAGTATGTGGGGACGGAGTGGACAGATATGCGCAGGCAGGCGCTGTCAGCCTTGCAAAGAGGCTTGCGCTCTGTATGTCCCCATCTGGAGTGGAAGGATTTCGACCCGTTACAGGCAGGAGACAGCGGCGGTGACTGGCGAACGCATGTGCTGTCATTGGTCGAAAGCCCCTGGAGGGAGGAACGATGAAAGAATCTTTTGAGTTCCTGGCGTCCTTCGAAGACTGGGAAAAGGCGTGTCGCAGTGACGCACGTGCCATGGATCGTTGCCCTGTGGAAGGAGCAGGAACCAGCTTCGAACGCAGTATGGCGCATGCGCAATTGCTCAATGTACTGACATCGTGCTCTTTCCCCAACCAGGATCCGCACAAGGCGGCCAAGAACGGACGGAAGAAAAACGATAGCGTGGAGGTCCGCGGTTTTCCTGGCCTGGTCAACGACAAGGAATGCGGTCTGAGCGATACGGGCTGGGCTGACTGGTTCTTTCCCGGGCCGGAGGATCTGCGCCTGCTGCCGGATGGCTCCTGTCTGCTGCGCATAGAAGTTTGTCTCAGGCAGCCTTTTTTCAGCCGGGACGACAGGGTCTTCTATCCTACGGACAATGTGCTGAAGCGGCATCATGTCTTCTTGACTCCCTATCTGGCCACGTCGGGCATCAAGGGCTTGTTGCGCTGGGCCTGGAGCATGAGCGGGGAAGATGAGGATGCCGCCGGGTTGCTGTTCGGTGAGGCAGCCGATGGGCTCGAAGCTCTGTCGCATCAGGGGCTGCTGCGTCTCTGGCCCCTGTTCTGGAAAGGACGTGTAGGCCTTGAGACCATCAATCCCCAGGATCGCCACCTTGGTACCGGGACAGTCCCGGTCAAATACGAGGTGGTCAGGCCGGGGGCCACAGGGGCGCTGTACCTGCTCCTGCCCAATGAGGAAAACACGGTCCGTCGCCTGTTGCCCGGTCTGGTGCGGTCCCTGTTCCATCTGCTGGACCAGGGCGGCCTTTCCGCCAGGAACACCATGGGATGGGGGCAGGTCATGTTCGTCAACGGCAGCCTGTATATCAAGGGGTGTCCCGTGTCTTCTGTCGCTCCCTTCGGCAAGGACAAGGAGGCTGCCAAAACAGCGCAAACGGATACGGCAGCCTTATGGGGGGAACTGCTGGATGACAATGGGGAGCTCCCCCCTTATGGATCGGGCAAGTACACCAAAAAATGCTGTACGTCCCTGCTGGGGATCACGGAAAAAAAGTGGAAGCTCAAGCAGAAGGACATCGACGGGCTCATGGCTGATATGGCTCATGCCCTTGAGGCCTGGCGTGCGTCGCAGACAGCGCCCGAGGTGCCTGTCGCAGCTCCTGAGCCCAGGGCGGAGTGGCAAGTCCGTTCTTCCATAAGGAGCACTTTTGTAAACAACGTGGATACGTTCGTGCAGGAGATGGACTCATGGCTGAAATGACGCTGGAATCGTTGCGGCGTACCGTCCTGCGGGCGGAGATCATGGCCTTGCTGCACGATGTGGGCAAACTGCACTGGTATTTCATCCAGGCAGGGACGACGGTCTCCCAAAAAGATGCGGGAGGGAAGGAAACATCTCCAAGCCCCTACCAGCAGCTTCTGCAAAAAAAAGGCGTTGAAGAAGAGGAACGGCTACGGGATGAAAAAGCCAGTCCCCAGAACATCCAGAAAAAACTGAAGAGCTATGCCAGCGCGACAGCCATCCATACAACGGAATTCCTGGCACGAGATTTCTGGGAGGATGACGCGCTGAAAAAATTGCGGGCACGCCTTACCGATCCCCTTCCGGAAGGCTGGCTGGAGGGCATCCCCGGCGAACCCCTGCAGGTTCTGGGGTCGCTGCTGTATGCACATCATGGGGGTCGGGACTGGGGCAGGACAAAAAGTGAGGACTTGTCCCATCTGATCCCGCTCATCATGTACGCGGATACTACGGACTCCCTCTATACCAAGGGGGCGGAGACGTGCACGGACAATACGCAGTCCCATGGAATATTCCTGACATCACCTTTCGGCCGGCTTGAGGCGGAGATCACCTCTGAAAGCGTCACTGCTGCGGCGCGGGCTCTGCATGAAAAACTGGTGGAGGCGCTGGATGGCTGGCAGGCGTGGGACGGCGCGGAGCTGGCGGAGAAGCGGAAAGTGCTGGGCGGGATCCTGCACAGCTGTGCCGCTCACCATCTGGCGGAGACGCGTCTGCCCAACAACGACGTGAGCCTTTGGCAGCATTCGTCTTCCGTGGCAGGCCTTTTCAAGGCTCTTCTGGCCGGTCATCTGCTGTCCGGAACATGGGACGACCTCCTGCGCGGCAAGAAAAAAGAACTGGCTCATGCCGATCAACGTTTGGCTCTGCTGGCCTTCCGCTGGGACAGTGACGCCTATATGGCGCGCAGCCTGCGCTCCTTCGAGATCCTTGGCCGCCAGGAGCGTTTGCGGCAGCTGGCGGAACGGCTCAAGCGCACGGTGGAAGAGGATCTTGCCTTGGGGAACGAGATCTATCGGGACAGGCAGGGCATCTGCTTCCTCGTGCCGGATCTGACCGCAGCAGCGGACGGCAGTCTGGCCGCGACTCTGCGGGAAAAACTGTTCTCCTGCATGGAAGAGGCAAGCCGGAAGGCGACAGCCGACGAACTGTTGTGGAGCATCCATAGCCATGCCTGTGGCCTTCAACTGGGCGATTTCCTCGCTTTTTGGCACGATCCCGGCAAGCCCTTGTGCTCCGGGCCCCGCCGGCCTGCATGGCAGGAAGAATGGCAGAGCTCCAAAGGCCGCAGATCCCAGGTCTGCCCGCGCTGCGGTGTACATCCCGCCGATATCGAGATCAGCCGCCTGGGCAGCAGGGGCGACATTGCCTGCGCCTCCTGCAGGGAGCTTTCCAGACAGGGAAAGGCACTGCTCCCGAAGGGAGATGCCCAGAAGACGGGGCAGGGCAAGGCCTTTTTTCTGGATTTTGGTGCTGGAGAACAGGACGATACGGCAACTGCCCGCGTAGCTCTGATCCAGGGAGTCTTCTCCCTGGCCGCCCTGCAAAACAAGGAAGGACGCGGCTGGGCGCAGATGCTGGCGCCGGATGAAAACAGCAGGCTTCCTGACCTGGAGACGGTAAAAGAATCCTGGTGCCAGCTCTGCGAGTCCTCGGGTGAGAATGAAGATCTGCGCAAGAGTTTTGCCAAATGGCTTGGCATGACGGGAAGTTTCTGCCAGCAGGACAAGGAAGGCTGGTGTCGCGAGGGCGCGGTCCAGTCTCCGGATCTGAAGGTACGCATCGTCGACTTCGTCAAATGTATGGTCTTCGGAGACGAGCTTCCACACGATGTGGACGAGATCGCAAAGGGCCTGTTGCTCTGGGGGGCGCGTCAGCATCCTGCGCCTTCACGTCTGGCACGTGTCTGGGAAGAGCTGGGCTCCTTCACGGCCTGGGCTTCAGGCCTGGGGGATACGGACATGGCGGCCGCGGACTGGCCCCGCATCCCTCTTACCCGTGATGTGACCAGCTTCCAGATCCTGGTTCCGGCCGGGGATGCCTGGGCTGTCCTTCATGCCCTGCAAACTGCCTATACGGCCCGTTTCGGCAAGGTGCGCCATATCCTGCCGCTGCATCTTTCAGCGGGCATCTTCCGGAGCAAGGCACCGCTGTACATAGCTATGGACGCTGCACGGCGTTTTCGGAAACTGGCGGAGCAGAGCGGGCCGCAAGCCTGGAAGCTGCTGGAGCGCCAGCGGGGCGAGAGCGGAAGCACACGGCTTGTATGGCGTACACCGGAGGGGCTCGAAGTCGTCTGGCAGGTGCCGCATACCCTGCCCAACCGGGACGCGGACGGCGGTCTCCGGGAAGACCGGTACCGTACATGGTACTTTGCGGAAGGGGCCCTGCTGCCCGAGCATCTTTCGCGCCTCGTTCCTGGAACCAGCTATGAGATCTGGCCGTCCTTCTTTGACTATGAAGTGCTGGATGCCTCGGTCCGACGCTATGATATCCATTATACGGCGGGCCATCGTCGGCATTACATGCTGCACGGGCCGGGGCCCCGTCCCTATCCGTTGGAGATCATTGATATCTGGGACCGCTACCTCAATGGCGAAACGGGCCTGTTCAAGGATAACGACGCCGGGAAGCGGCAACGCAAGAACGCCCTGGAGCTGCTGGCAAGGCTGCATCTTGACTGGGGGCGCTGGGACGGTACGCGCGAGTCCCTGCTCGGCATGGCTCATGACGTCCTGCGCGTGACCATGCCTGAACTGTCCGAAGAGCTGTCGTCCACAGCTGAGGACGGTTCCTTCTTTGACCTGTGCGAATGGGCGGACTTCATCAGCAAGTAATGGAGGAGCATAGATGAGTATCTATTTTGCGGTAACGCTCGATCCGTTGCATATCGGTGCCGGCGGCTATCGTCTGGGACGTGTGGACAATACCATCGTACGAGATGCGGGCAGCGGCCTGCCCAAGGTGCCCGGCTCCAGCCTGGCCGGGGTGGCACGCTCCTATCTGCTCCAGGCCCTGGAAGGCGAGGAGCAGGAAAAGATCCGTGCCTGTGCCGCATCCACCGGCAACGACAAAGGCAATTGCGGTCGCTGTCTTGCCTGCCGCCTGTTCGGCTATGCGGCATCGGGAAAACAGGCCCGAAGCCATATCGGCCTGCTGCGCTTCTATGACGGGGAGATCCTCGCTTTCCCGGTCAGTACCATCGCCGGTCCGGTGTGGGTCACGTCTCCGGCGGCCCTGGCGTACGCCCTGCCTGCATCAGAGCTGCCGGAAGCGCGGGAGGATGTTCTCCTGGTGGACGGTTTCGACCCCGGAAAGCGCCTTAACGCGGGGTGGCTCTATCTGGAAGCCCGGCAGGCAGGTGAGGCCTTGCGCCCCTTGCGTGACAAGCTGGGCGCGGAAGCCTCCCGACGTTTCTCGCGGCTTGCCCTGGCTCCGGACTGGCTGTTCGCCGAGCTGGTGAACAGCAATCTGGAGGTGCGGACTTCTGTCAGCATCGATCCGTTGACCGGTGCGGCGGAGGCCGGGAAACTTTTCACCTATGAAGCCATCCCTGCCGCTACGTTGCTGGCCTTCGACATAGCCCTGGATGAGGCTCGTTGTGCCCACGCCCATGATGCTGATGGCCCCAACCCTGTGGACGCCGTCAGGGCGCGCCACCTGCTGGACGAGGCCCTCAGTTTATGCGCCGTACTGGGCATGGGGGGCATGGTCACACGCGGCTTTGGCCGTATCCGTTTCTGGGGAGGCGCATAATGGGTGTAGTGAATCTGGAATCGATATGTGCGCGTTACGGCATGATGCTTGCCGACAGCGGTCAGGACAAAATGACCGATAAGGAAAACATCGTAACCAAGGCGTTGGGCGTTCTGGTACAGAACGGGATCTATGCCATGACGGTCTTCCTTATGACCTGTAACAAACCGAAATACGGGGAAAATGTCCTGCGCACGCTGGCCGCCTTGCTGGCGGACAAGGGCGTGGGGCTGCTGCCGGACAGACAATGGCAGGACAGGGACGGACTCGTGGAACTGTTACAGGCCATGCGCGAGATCACGGAAGAATTGCCCCGCCTGCTTCTGGCCCGCAAGATGCTGGAAGGTACGCTGACATTTGCCCGCTACCACTGCAAAGCCCTGAATCGCCTGAATGGAGAAGCGTCATGAGCTGGCACTGCTTTCGTCTTCGTCTGCGCTTGAAGACGGACATGCATTGCGGTTCTCTGGCCCTGGGTTTCGTGTCCCGCGCTTTCCCCTATGTGCCGCAGCATGTTCCCCTGTATGCTTCGGTTCCGGCCGCTGTAGCAGCCTTGGGCCTGCCGGACATACGGCCGTCCTATCAGGCGGTGGAAGATCTGCTGTTTCCACGGATGCGCACAAGTCCCTTTTTCGTTCTGGACGAGTCCGGAGACGGGGCACGGCCCCTGTTCCCTTGGAATGCGCATGACCGTGCGGTATTGGAAGCAGATTTCATGGGCTCGCGTTACGGCGTGGCCCTGGATGCGGGCTCGCGTTCCGCGGAGGAAAACAGGCTTTTCGAGACCGAGGTCCTGCTGGCCCGGCGTCGGGGCAGTGGGCAACCCGTACGCGTGGAAGGTTTTGTCTGGCTGTGTGCGGGAACAAGCGGGAACCTTGTCCTGGACCCGGCAAAAGGCATCATGCTGACGGATGGTTCCAGGCAATTGTCCTGGCCGGAACTGCTGGGCGGGCTCATGCTCGGAGGTGATCGCACCCGCAATCTGGGGCAGATCTGGCCGGATGTGGAGCTGGAAGAGGTCTCCTGCCTCTGGGACGGCATGACCATGCATCTGGACAGGGAATGGCCCTGTCTGGAGATCCCTGCCGGCGGGGCCTGTCCTGTGGCGCTGGAGGCGGATGGACAGCCAGGCAGCGGGGTTCCTTTCGTGGTCATGACCGGTCGTCGCATCCGTCGAAGTGGCGGTTATGACATGGACAAAGGCGTCGTGGCCCATGATCTGGGATGGCGTCCGGACAGCGTCCTGATGGTGGAGCTGGCAGGGGAGCGCTGTGCCCGGGCCGTCAGCTGATGCCGGAACTAAGGATGTTTGGAAAAAAGCTGCCTTGCGGCAGCTTTTTTCTTGCCTTCAGCCCATCGAGGCTGGGGTACGAACAGAGCGTCCCCCAGGCGGATTGGTGTATAGCTCCGAAAAAAACAGGCCCGTGGAGATTCCAACGGGCCTGTTGCGGTGATGGCGACAGGGGGAGGAAGGCTGCTCTTGGCAGCCTGTGCTCCCCTTTGCCTAATGATAGTTGAAGGGAAAATAGCGGGACGTATGTGCCGCCACCTCGGACAGTACCGCGTCCGCATCCGGCAGATCGAGAAGGGACTGGAAATGCGGCGCATACAGTTGGCCCGCGGCACAGGCATCGCGCAGGCGCTGCATCACGTCCTCCGTCGTCGTCCGTATCTCTTCCCGGGACAGGAGTCCTGTTGCGGCAAGAACAGACAGCGGCATGAGCGCCATAGGCTCTAGGGTAACACCGTTCCCGGTCTTGAGGCAGCAGTCACACGAAAAGCGCAGGCAGCGGCGCGCCAGTTCCGGATCTTCCCCGGCCAGCAACCGGCCGCAATTGCAGGCCCAGAGCTGCCACGGATGATAGGGGCGTGCCTGCCTCAGCAGATCGGCCACAGGATAGCCGTGCAGGAGCCCGGGCATAGCCAGGCACAGGCGGACAAAAGCCGCATGGACGAAAGGGTCATCCATCCGGACCACAGCAGCGGCCCTGTCATGGGCCGGGAGCATCTCGTCCTGCGGGGCGTCCCCTGCCTGCCTGCTTTCCCGCCACAGGTCGAAGATGGTGTCCATCTCCCGGCAGGCATCTTCTACTTGCCCGCATTCCAGGAAGATATGGATGCGGTCGATGTGGCGGCGCTGCTGTTCTCCATCGGGCAGGAAGGACAGGGACCGTGCCGCATAGAGCAGGGCCTGGTCATGGTCGCCGCAAAAGGCCATCTGGTGCACAAGAAATCCGTAGGCTTTGCCCAGCTCGGCGCCGTCGAGACAGCGGGCCAGGCTGTCGATCTTTTCGAGCCAGGAGGCAGGGATATCGTCACGGTGAAAGCGGTAGGCATTATGCCAGATACCGATGAAGGTTCGGACCCTCTGGACGATCTCTTCCAGACCGATCCCGCCGGACTCATGTTTCAATCCTTCGACACAGCGATCGCTGAGGGCGCGCCAGTGGGCAGCATCCTCACCGCGATGGTTGGCCTGGGTCTTGTTTTTTTCCGCCAGCCTGAGCAGGTCGAGGCTGGCGGGCAGATGACGCACCCGTTCATAGGGAAACAGCGCCAGAAAGCGCGTGCACAGTTCCCTGTCCTTGCAGATGTGCTGCCACATCCTGTCCAGACCGCCCAGAGCGATCGTCAGGGCCGCCTCACTCATGCGGTCGCACCAGTGGTCCCGTTCCATCAGCCGGAGCAGAAGGCGCCGCATCTCTTGGGGGGTGTCGGGGAGGGCAAGCCAGGAGAACAGGTTCTCGGGTGCGTCACGCCATGCGCCAAGCCTGTGGGCTATGCAGATGGCACCGTCCAGAGACGCTGTATCCAGCAGGGTCTCTATCTCGGTCAGGCTTTTGACCGGGACGGCACAGGGGGCATTGTCCAGGGGAGGGCAACCGGCCGGGTAGAGGAAAAGCTGCGCCGGATACTGTCCTTTTCGGGCACAGTCCCACTTTTCCCGGACATGGGCCACCGGCAGGACATGTCCCGCCGCATCCACTTCCCCGGTCATGACGGTCTGGGCCGGCAGGCCTTTGCCGGTGCGCTGCCGCAGGGCCGCCACGGCCAGCGGCAGCCCAAGGGAGGGGCCATCGACGGTTTGCAGGCTTCCCGGTGAGCGGAGAGGCAGGAGAACGAAGCCACACTCCCCTTGCCCGCCCAGTGCCAGTGCCTCACGGGCCGCAGCTTCTGCCCGGGGAGTGAGCCAGCCTTCCTCAATGAGGATGTCCGTTTCCTTGAGACGGCCCAGCAGGACAGGCAGGAGGCACGCCGTACCCCGGCCATCGACCACCACCAGCGGCACCTCCAGCCAGTCGACGGCGCTCCGGCAGTAGGAGGGCAGCGGGCTTTCTGGGGGCAGGGGCTGTCCCCGGAACAGGCGGAGCAGATGCAGCAGACGAAGATTGTCGCCCTCCTCACGGGGATCGGTTCCCTGGGCAGGCAGACGGATCAGGCTCAAGGGGATGTACGCGTTGTCTCCGTAGCGCAGCCCCATGGAGATTTCTTGCCAGGAATGCATCGGTTCTCCTTATTCTTCAGCCAGCAGGATGGCCACACGCAAATGGGCCGCTGTCATATCTGTCCCCTCAAACATGGCGCACACTTCCAGCGTCTCTTCGTTCTGCCAGGCAGCGTTCACTTCCAGCGCATCTTCCTCCCGGCAGCGTACGGCCGCCATCGCCACGGGCAGGGGAGCCTTTATGGCGCAGGTGATGACACAAAGGGTCTTTCCGGGCAGGAAACGGCAGTGGACTTCGGCAGCATGGGGGTGCGGGGTCCCTCCGTCCACGTCAGGATGGGACAGCGTGACGATGATCCGCTGCGCAGGCAGGGCATCCGCATCGCCCCGTTCCATACCGGCAGCGGCCATCGGCAGGGCGGTGGGGGACCATTCCTGTTGCAGCAGGAAGGCCAGGCGCCCCTGGGATGCGCGTGTTCGGGGCTGTCGGGCCGCATGGTCACGCGGGGCTATGGCAAAGGGGATGATGCGCGCCGTGGGCCGCTCTTCTTCCTGCGCTGAGAGTTCCCGGGTGAGCGCGTGGTGGAAGAAGGCTCCTGTCAGCTTTTCGTCTTCACGGAAGAGGAAAAGGGCCGACGTCCTGTCGGGTTCGGAGAAAGGAGTCGCGGCGGCTTCCAGAACCTTGTTCACCAGCTCTGTTCCCGGATGGGCGTAGGGGACATCCTCCAGGTCCGCGACCGGCACGGTATAGATGTTCCAGGCCTCTGCCAGCAGCTCCAGACCCAGGGGAACGTCTCCGTCATCTTTCAGGGATGTTTCGGGGCAGACCTGGGCCACCCGGATGAGGCCCAGAGCATCGGGTTCTTCCAGCACGAAGACCAGCGGCGGGTTGTGGTAGATATCTTCATCGAGCCAGGAATCAGGATTGCGTCTGGGAGACAGGGCGCGGATATCACCGGGACGGGGGGGACTCGCTGGGGGCTGCTGTACAGGGAGGGACATCAGGAGCTTCCCCAGGGCGGCGCTGCTTTCGCTGTGCTCCAGGGCCGTGCGACAATGGGCGCAGGAACGCAGATGATCCTCTGCCTGCGGCCCCCCGCGGCGCAAGGTGGCGAGGCTGGGACAATGGCGATGCCGGTACATGTCCAGCCAGTCGGAAAAGCGATATTTATGGGACATGTTGATTATCCTCCTGCCTTTTTATTCGGCGACAGATCGCTTTTTTGCACGTCTGCCGGTGAGCATGACGATGTTGTCGCGTTTCCGGGCCTCATCATGGCATAGCGATTTTCACACGCTCCCCAGAGCTCACGGAAAAAACACTGTGTCTTCGACTCGTTATCAAGAAGATGCACATTGTTTGTCATAAAGTCTGCCAGACGGTGATGGAGGTCTTTCTGAATGCGGGAGAGCCCGGAAGTGTGGCTGTAGCCCATGATGAGGGCCACATCTTTCGGCTCCTGATCCTCTGCATAGCGAAGGGCACAGAATATTACTGTTTTTTCAGGAAGAGTACGGATGAAGTCATTTACCTGAGCCTGCATTTCCTTGCGTATCAGTGTACTCTCCATACTGTCATCATAGAGGCTGCTGACATCAATGTCCCGGTCGATCTCGCCATCTTCATCATAGAGATCCTGCTGCCTCGGGCCATAGATACCGTGTTTTGTATTGAGCCAGTGGCAAAACGTGTCCACAAAGATGTACCGTGCACGCCCATCCCCATAGGCCGTTGTATAGGCATGCCAGAATTTTTTGGCCTGCGGCACCAGAAAAGCCTGGTTAAAGAATTTGTCTTTCGGAGCGATACCGGGGGCATCGTCGTCCGGTTCCGGGACCTTCCCAAAATCATAGGAGCTGGGCGCGACCGCGTCTTCTACCGGGATGCGTGCGGGAGCGTAAGCCGAAAATGTTCCTATCCCGTTGAAGAAATGCTTCAGGCGCAGTTCCTGGCGGGCTTTGGAAAGGCAGTCACGGATGCTGCGGTATGCCTTTTTGGCAGGAACGAGTTTGCGCATCTCATCCTGCAGGTAGCTCTTGAGCAGCATCCAGCCCTTTTCACACAGTTTTTTCCATGCGTCTTCAGGTAGCATGGTGCCTTGGCGGACAGCACGCTGGGAATGCGCCAGCATGGCATCAAGCCCATTTTTTCGCAGCAGCAAAGTCAGGAAGAGATCAACGGCGCTTTCAAGCAGAGCTTGCCTATCTTCCTCTGTATGGCCGCTCTGACTGTTTTCCTGTGGTTCTGCACCATTATCGATGGTATAGATGCTATTCAGCAGCCAGTCCAGGGACCGGCCTTTCTTGCTTTCCAGGAATATCCGTACATTGGTCTGGATATCTTTTCGTATGTGGGGATCGTCCAGCAGGGATTTGAGAAGAGATGCCATGGCCTCTCCTTGTTTGAGGAGGTGTCCCGGCCGCAAGCGTCGGGGATCGTGTTTTGTCTGCACCTGAGTCGGGGCATGCTATCGGCCGGTGCGGGCAGGCGTCGACGCCCCTTGCGGGACTGCACAGGGCATGCGGTTCCGCGTGATCGGGCAGGTGGCAGAGAAAATCGGGCATCTCCGGCGGGTGTCCGGGAGCATGACCGTATCGCAGGTCAGTATACATGAGGGTAACAGGGCCTGCAATTATCTGCGGCGACAGTATGCGGTGTCGGGCAAAGAAAACAGCCAGACTGCCGGATCGGGGACAAAATTTCCCCGGAGCGTGAAAAAGGCGTTTTCTGCTCCGATAAACATGACGTAGGGGAAAAAGGGTCTGGAGAAAGGCTCCAGGCCGGCTGACCGCTCATGCCAAGGAGGGATCCATGCGTCATCGTCACCGCGTCATCATCGTTTCTGGCCTTTTGCTTGCCCTGTGCGGTTGTGTTGCCCAAAGCTGGCAGCCTGCCCCCTCACCGGGCGTCCCGGCCGCCGCACCGGCCCCTGCGCCTGCCCTTTTTGATCCCCTGGCGGCCAGCAATCTTTTTTGGACCCCGGTGCCCAGCGCGCCCCTGGCCTCCTTCCAGCCTGTACCCATCGAGCGGCTGGCCAACGGGAAGAGCCTCAGAAGGAAGCAGAGCGAGGCCGAATTCCGGCAGGCCTATGCCGTGGCCCTGCAGATCGTCACACCGTTGGCCGGGCTGCCGCGCGAGCAGCAGCTTGCCGGTATCGCCCAGGCCCTGCGGGCGCGCTTCGAGCAGACGGGTGGCGCCTATTCCACCCAGGCCAGGCAGTACAACACCCCCTATGGCTATCTGGTGCGCGGGGTCGCCTCCTGCGCCGGTTGCACGCGGGCCACGGGCCTGTGCCTCAACATCCTCGGTATCCCCTACGAGCATGTGAACGAGAACAAGTGGAAGCATCAATGGTGCCGGGTCAACGTCAACGGTGTCTGGTGGATCAGTGATGCCTTTGCCCTGTATGCCGGGCCGGAGCCCGCGCCCCGCAAGCATCCTCGCGCCACGGACGCCTGATGCTTTCTCTCCGCCCACAGCGGAAAGCCCCTGGGCCTTCA